>Ga0265593_1000461_pt1 | contig 22698 bp, 25 predicted proteins | sample saktaG_8_FD_190136 | JGI IMG/M metagenome (GOLD analysis project Ga0265593, IMG submission 190136) | Saline water microbial communities from Sakinaw Lake, British Columbia, Canada - sak_2011_5_24_36m | ecosystem: Environmental > Aquatic > Non-marine Saline and Alkaline > Saline ...
ACGCTGTTGTTGTTCTTGAAAAGGAGAAGAAGGAGCCGAAAGCAGGACGCATCTTTGGACCTATTCCGCGCGAGCTTGCTGAGCTTGGCTATCAAACCATTATTTCTCGCGCGCCTGAAGTTGTATAATCGATTCTACTACTATGAATACTTTGCATATAAAAAAGGGTGATACAGTAGCGGTGCTATCCGGTGTGGAGAAGGGGAAGACCGGCAAGGTCTTGCGAGTGTTTCCTAAAACAGGTTTGGCACTTGTTGAAGGTGTTGGTATGCGCAAGAAGCATGAGCGCGCACGAGGTGAAGGAAAGAAGGGACAGATTGTAGATAAACACCTGCCGATACGCGCTTCCAAAGTTATGAATGTGGAGCGTCAGAAAGAAAAAGCCACAAAACGAAAATAATCCGAATAATCAGAATCAGTATTATGGAACTCATACAAGACAAACAAAAAACAACATACAAAACACTCAAGGATGAGTGTGGTTTGGAGAATGTAATGCAGACGCCACTCATTGAAAAAGTTGTGGTGTCAGTTGGTGTCGGTAAGTTTATAAAAGACAAACATCGCATAGAGTTGGTCACTACGCGCCTAGCAAAAATAACTGGCCAGAAAGCTGCACCTCGTGGCGCTAAAAAAGCTGTTGCAACATTTAAAACCCGCATCGGAGATATTATTGGATATCAGGTTACACTCCGTGGTGCTCGTGCAAATGACTTCATAAATCGACTTATACACATTGCGCTTCCTCGAACAAAAGACTTCAAGGGTATTTCTTCTGCTTCAATTGATGAAATGGGCAACTACACCCTTGGTATTCGCGAGCACACAGTATTTCCTGAAACAGCTGACGAAGATGTGAAAGATATTTTCGGTCTTGCAATTACTGTAGTCACAACCGCAAAAGACAAAAAAGACGCAAAGGCATATCTAACACACCTAGGCTTTCCTTTTAAGAAATAAACCACGAGTTTTAGACACTCATTGGATTTAGTGGTACAGTAGAAACATGGAATCAAGGGATATTACTGTTCGGATTACGGCTGGAACAGTTGCGACCGCTCTATTGGTTATAGCAGGCGCCGCCTTGCTTTGGTATTTGCGTGATGTCGCACTGTTGTTGCTCACCGCTGTTATTATTGCCTCGGCAATGGAGCCTGGAATTCATGCGCTTAACCGGTTGGGTCTGCATCGCATTGTTGCTGTTGTTGCTATTTATCTCACGGTTATCGTCTCTGTTGCGAGTATCGCAATTTTCTTTGTTCCACCTGTTTTGGATGACACAGCGGATTTCCTTGTCCGCCTGCCTGATATATTGCATACGCTTGATGCAAATCTTGCAGGAAAGACACCGCTTCCTATTTCAAACATATCGTCTCTGTTAACGTCTTCGGATTTTGTGCGCACACTCAGTCAGACCCTTAGTGGATCCGCGGGAGGCGCTGTTACTGCAATGTCTTCCATTTTCGGAGGTGTACTTGCTTTTATCCTAGTTGTTGTATTTTCATTTTATTTTTGTGTACAGGAGACAGGGGTAGAAGACTTTCTACTGGTGGTAACTCCGATTGCATATCATGAATATGTACTTGGTTTATGGAAACGCTCACAGGAAAAAATCGGCAAATGGATGCAGGGACAGCTTATGCTTGGTCTATTGGTGGGAGTCCTTATTTATTTGGGTTTGTTAATACTGGGTATGCCGTATGCGCTTCTTATTGCTGTGCTTGCTGCTGTGTTTGAACTCATACCAGTGTTCGGTCAGATTCTCATGGTTATACCTGGAGTTGTAATTGCTTTTTCGTCCGGTGGTGTGCCAATGGCTTTGATGGTCGGTGGTTTGTTTACAATAGTCCATCAATTTGAGAGTCATTTATTTTATCCATTGGTTATGAAAAAGGTCACTGGAATACCACCTCTGATGGTTATTTTGGCGTTGCTTGTTGGTGGCAAGCTCGCTGGTTTTGTTGGGGTGCTCATTGCTGTTCCGTTGGCGACAGTCCTGCGCGAACTTATAAGTGATATTGAACATCACCGTCGCTCTCTGCATGAGGCGCAAATAAAAGCTGAGCGTTCGTAGGTTTTTATATTATTTCCTTATCACTTTATGTCAGAAAAAAAACCACCGTTTTATATCACGACTACTATCCCGTACGTGAATGCTGCGCCACATGTCGGTCATGCTCTTGAGTTTGTGCAAGCGGATGTGCTTGCGCGTTTCAAACGACTTGCAGGCTATGAAGTATTTTTTAATTTTGGAACTGACGAGCATGGGCAGAAAATTTGGGAGAAAGCGCAAGCTGAGGGGAAGGATACGCAAGATTATGTGGATTTTTATGCCGACAAGTTTAAGGAGTTGCGAGTGACACTTGATTTAAGTTATGACGCTTTTATCCGTACGACCGACACGAAACATAAAGCTGCTGCGCAGGAAATGTGGCGTAGGTGCTCAGCTGCTGGCGATATCTACAAAAAACAGTATCAAATAAAGTATTGTATTGGATGCGAGATGGAAAAGACTGATTCCGAATTGGTTAACGGAGAATGCCCGTTGCATCCTGGGAAGTCTCTTGAAACGCGCGAAGAAGAGAATTATTTTTTTCGCCTTTCACAGTATGGTGAAAAGTTGATGAAACTCTATAGTCTTCCAGATTTTCTCACGCCGGACTCTCGCTTAAATGAACTGCGTTCGTTGGAGAGTGGCGCAGGTATGCAGGATTTTTCTATTTCACGCCTAGCGACAAAAATGCCTTGGGGGATAGCCGTTCCAGACGACACAGAGCATGTTATGTACGTGTGGTTTGATGCACTGGTAAATTATATTTCGACGCTTGATTGGCCACAGAATGAAGCTCAATTTTCACGCTTTTGGAACGGCACTCGCGACTGTGTGCAGATGGCTGGTAAGGATCAGGTGCGTCAGCAGGCGGCGATGTGGCAAGCCATGCTCATGTCCGCAAAATTACCGACTACTGGACGTATTTTCATACATGGTTTCATAAACAGCGCCGGACAAAAAATGAGTAAATCAATCGGAAACGTTATTGAACCAATTTCGATTGTGAACGAATATGGCGCCGACGCTTTGCGCTATTATCTTTTGCGCCACATACATCCATTTGAAGATTCCGACATGACAATTGAAAAATTCAAAGAAGCGTACAATGCAGATCTTGCAAACGGGCTTGGTAATCTCGCTGCACGTGTTATGACATTGTCAGAAAAGTGGCTGAGTGGTGTGGTCGCCCCATCTCCTGCCCGAGGAGAGGGTTGGGGTGATGTGGGAGTGGTTTTTCCTGAAGCCTACACCAACGCTCTAGAACATTTTGAATTTAACCGCGCAATTGAGACTGTGTGGCATCGTATAGAAACACTCGACCGTCGTATTGCCGAAGAAGAGCCGTTCAAGGTTGTTAAAGTTGACGAAGAAAAAGGTCGTAAAATGATTTCAAATCTAGTGAGTGAGTTGAGTACTATAGCACTTCTTCTAGAACCAATGTTGCCTGCAACTTCATATGCAATCAACTCCGCCATCAAAGCTAACAAAAAACCCGAAACCCTTTTCCCGCGTAAGGAGTAATTTGTGAGTTGTGTTTTGAGCTACACCCTCTCCTAATGTAGGAGAGGGCTGGGGAGAGGTGAATTCGGTCTTAAGTCTTTCCATAACCATCTATGCCACTAAAATACTTCGATTCCCATTGCCATATACATCATGAGGACTTTGATTCCGACCGCGAGGCTGTGATCGCGCGTATGCAAGAAATTGGCATGGGAGCTGTTGTAGTTGGTACAGGTTTAGAAGATAGTCGCAAAGCTGTTGAGATTGCAGAGCGGCATAATTTCTTGTGGCCGGCGGTAGGACTGCATCCGAACGAAAATCCTGAAGAAGTTTTTGACGAGAAAGCATTTACAGAGTTGGCGCGTAATTCAAAAGTTGTAGGAATAGGGGAATGTGGGTTGGACTATTTCCGCTGCGCTGATGAAAACATAAAGCTGGCGCAAAAAGAGCGATTTGCAAAACATGTCGCTCTCGCGGAAGCAGTATCAAAACCGCTAATAATACATTGCCGTCCATCAGTAGGAGCCACCGATGCGCACGACGACATGCTTGCGATTTTGCGTGAACATTTAGAAAAAACCGGCAAACCTATGCAGGCTATAGCACATTTTTTCACCTCAACGCCTGAAATTATGCAGAAATACCTCGCGCTCGGCTGTTACATTTCATTTCCGTGCGTCATAACTTTCACGCATCAATACGACGAAGTTGTGCGTACCGTTCCGCTTGACCGCATGCTTGTAGAAACCGACTCGCCATTCGCCGCGCCAGCATCTCACCGTGGCAAACGCAATGAACCAGCTTACGTCCTTGAAACAATAAAACAAATTGCGGTTCTTTGTGGTACGACTTCAGTCGAAGTGGCGCGTGCATCTTTAGCCAACGCTACGAAAGTTTTTGGGCTATCAAAAAAATTTGCGTAGGAGCGGGGTTTATGCTAGAGTATTGGCATGACTAAACAAGTGTCGCAGGAGGCGGAAGCCCCCTTTTCCCAAGCGAATGGTGAGGAAAAATCGGTATATGAGGCCGGTTTTCATGTTGTGCCTACTGTCGCTGAAGACAAGGTTGGTGGTGTTGTTGAACGTATTCGTGCAGAAATAGAAAAAGCAGGAGGTTCAATTATCAGTGAAGGTTCTCCAAAAAAGATACAATTTACTTATGTTATCGAGCGTGCGCGTGCAGGAAAGCGTGAGAAATACGCTGAAGGATATTTCGGTTGGGTAAAATTTGAAGCATCTTCCGCAGCAGTAAAGCACCTTGAAACATTCCTAGCTCTTGATAATGATGTGTTGCGTTCTCTTATAATTCACGTAAGTCGTGAGGAGATTGTTGCGCCTGTAGCGCGCTCCGTGTTTTCTTCTAATGCACTTGCTGGCGAGGTTCTACAAAAGAAGCCAGTAGCTCCAGAGGTGCAGAAAGTTGCAGCGTCTAATGAGGAAATAGATAAGACGATTGATTCTCTAGTGTCATAGTTATTATAGGCAAAGTTTTGCATAAAAAATAAGTATGAACCTAAATAAAGTACTGCTTGCTGGAAACATTACACGAGACCCTGAATTGCGTGCGATTCCAAGTGGAGCACATGTGTGCGAGTTTGGAGTAGCAACTAATCGTCGCATAAAGAAAAATGAACGCTGGGAAGACGAAGCAGAGTTTCATAATGTTGTAGCGTTTGGAAAGACGGCTGAGTTCATCGCTCAATACTTCAAAAAAGGTAATTCAATTTTCGTTGAAGGTCGTTTGCATACTCGTAGTTGGGACGGAGAGAAAGGCAAACAATACCGCACGGAAATTATCGCGGATCAGGTGCAGTTTGGTGCGCCTCGCGCAGCTGGAAGTGGCGCGCCTTCATCAGCTCCATCCGCAATGTCCGGAGGAAGCCAACAGCAGGCACCAGCAGTAGCACAAAAGCAAGAAGACGCAATTGCTTATCCGACAGATGATATAAATCCAGACGACATACCGTTTTAATTTAAGTTTTTAGTAACAGTTAATAACATAAAAATATATGGAAAAGAAAACACAACCACTAGTTAAACAGTTTGATTATAAAGATACAGAGGCGCTTAAGCGTTTTCTCAATCCTCATGGAAAGATAATGGCGCGTCGCCGAACTGGTCTTCCTGCAATGTCCCAGCATGCGCTTTCAGCCGCAGTCAAACGTGCACGGTTTATGGCACTCTTGCCGTATGTTATCAGATAGTAGTAGTGGCTTATACTCGTAGTGGTGATATAGTGCTTGGGTAGTAATTATCCATTCACCATATCAATTTGTATATGCAACAAATATCTCTTGAGGGTAAAATTATTTTATGGGTTGAAGATGATTGCTCTTTGCGCGAGTTGGTCGCAAAAAGAGTAGTGCAAGAGCAGTGTGTTGTCCTGCATGCAGGGGACGGAAGTGAAGGTATTAAGTTTGCTATAACTGAAAAGCCAGATATTATTATGCTTGATATTCAGTTGCCCGGAATGGATGGGTTTGAGATACTGGCAAGCCTAAAGGCGGATGAACGAACAAAGGCAATACCAGTCATTATGCTTTCAAATTTGGATGAGTCGGAGAATGTTGCAAAAGCACGCAGGCTTGGTGCTGTAAGCTTTTTAGCAAAGGCATCTGAGACGCCAACTACAATAGTTGAAAAAATACGCGCAGTTTTATGTCCGCAGTAAAAGTAATTTATACCGCTTCAATGTCAACTACGCGCTTAAGTTCCTCGTAAGAAGTTATACCTTTTAGGACTTTTAATATACCGTCTTCTGTCATGGACGGGACTCCCTGTGGACGTGCAGCGTTAAAAATCTCGCGTTCGGATGGTTTTGTGCGTAGTATTTCTTCAATTGTTCTATCCATAAAAATTGCTTCGTAAACACCAAGTCGCCCTTTGTATCCACTTTGATGACAAGTCGGACAACCAGAAGGGTTTGGGTCCCAGACGGTGTGTGTATTTTGTGGCACAAGTGTTTTGTTTACTATTCCGCTTAAAACGCGGTCTATGAGTGCCTGCTCCACTATGTTTGCGAGACGTTCTTTTTTACACTGCGTACATAATTTACGTACAAGTCGTTGTGCCATTGCGACTGATACAGCTGACGAAAGAACCTTTTCGCTTATGCCCATGTCTATAAGGCGTGGGAATGACCCAGCGGCGTCGTTGGTGTGGAGTGTAGAGAACACAAGATGTCCTGTGAGAGCGGCGTTGATTGCCGTCGTAGCTACTTCTGCGTCGCGGATTTCTCCCACCATGATAATATCTGGATCCTGTCGAAGTGAGGAACGTAGTCCTGATGCAAATGTGTATTTTTTCTCAACCTCTACTTGTGTCTGAACAATTCCTTTAAGGTGGTATTCAATAGGGTCTTCAATCGTGATTATCTTTGTGTCTGGGTTATTTACGCTACGTAGAAAAGCGTAAAGGGTTGTAGTTTTTCCACTTCCAGTTGGGCCTGTTGTTAAGATCATTCCGTTTGGTTTTTCAATCTCTTTTTCAATACGCAGACGGAGTGTGTTTTCCATGCCTAATTCTTCAAGTGGTACGCCGATTGACTTTGGATTTAGGACACGCATGACCATCGTTTCTCCATAAGCACCTGGTAGAATAGATGCGCGGATCTCAATCGCAGTGTCGGAAAGCTTTATGCTAAAACGGCCATCTTGAGCTTGGTCTGTTATGTTTAGTTTTAGACCTGCCAATAATTTGAAGCGAGATAGGACAAGATGGTACGTCTCATTATCAAGTGTTAGTGCATCAACTAATACGCCGTCCATACGATAACGCATACGAACAGTTTTTTCCTCTGGTTCGAAGTGAATATCCGATGCTTCAGTGCCAAGAGCGCCTGCGAGTATAACCTGCAGAATGCGGGTTGTCCTATATGCACGCTTTAATGACACAGCTTCTTGTGTAATGGAAGCTATTTTGCCAATGTCGGTGGCTTGTTCAATAAGTGGTTTGAGCGTCTCCTCGTTAATGTTAAAAATACCAGCCTTGCTCTCGACTGAGTACGATAGATCTTTGTAATGCTCAAAAGCGCTTTTTAGGCTGTATTCTGAAACCATGTAGCGTGATACTAAATAACCGAGATCTTGTAGCTTTTGTATAACAATGCGTGTCTTTGGATCGTCGGGTGATTGCATTGCAACCGAAATCTTTTTGCCTACGCGACCGAACGCAATTATTTTCATTTCACGCGCTTCAGCTTCTGGTATTAGGCGCAATGCATCTCCGTTTATGGCGACCAAGGTCAAGTCTATATAAGGTACTCCATATTTTTGTGACATAATTAACGCCAATTCTTCCGCCTCACGTTGACGCAAAATATTTAGTCGCTTATTCGCTTCTGTTTCGTCGAACTTTATCATAGATGTATTATAGCGCGCTATCTGCTAGAGTTTTAATATGAGAAGGATATCACTTGAACAATTGCAGGATTTTACGCGCGAGGTGGTGTTGCTTGTTGATGAGTTATCTGAGTGTAAGCAGGAGTCTTTGCTCCGTCCATCTGGAATAATTAAACCACGCGCTGCTTTAGTTATATTTCTGCGTGGCGAGCTTGGCGCTGGAAAGACTACTTTTACACAGATGCTAGCCCGTGAACTAGGTGTTAAACAAGCATTACACAGCCCTACTTTTTCGCTCATGAAAATCTACCCAGTTGATTTTCATGGTTTTAAGCGTTTCATTCATATAGACGCATACAGACTAAATGATGCTGGAGAGTTTTCCGCTTTAGCGCCTGATACATTCCTTCAAGACCCGCGCGCAATAGTCTGCATAGAATGGCCTGATAGGGTAGAGGAAGTATTGCCTAAACCGGATCTGGATATCACCTTGACGCATACGGATAGTGGGGTATTTAGGGATGTTAGCATGATTATTTCGCAATAGGGTTTAAGTACTGTTAATTACATCGAGCGCAGTTGCGTATTTCTCATTGTTTGCTATGATATTGGGTAACGCATTGTAGCGGGGTTTTCCTCGGCGCAGGCTGTGGAAATGGTTCGTATTATTGTTTATTTATCAGTAACAATTAATTTTAATTTTATGGCAGATGCTTTTGATCGTTCTAAACCACACGTTAACGTAGGAACTATTGGTCACGTTGACCACGGAAAAACTACACTTACTGCTTCAATTCTTCACACGCTAGATATGGCGAAAGGTGAGGGCTATGGCGCCCGTGTTGAGGGTGTTGAAGGTATTGATAACGCTCCTGAGGAAAAAGCTCGTGGCATAACAATTTCAATTCACCACTCTGAATACTGGACACCTGCGCGCCACTACGCTCACATTGACGCTCCAGGCCACGCCGACTACATCAAAAACATGATTACTGGCGCAGCGCAGATGGATGGTGCCATTCTCGTAGTTGCTGCAACCGACGGTGCAATGCCTCAGACTCGCGAGCATGTTCTTCTCGCAAAGCAGGTAGGCGTGCCGAAGTTCGTTGTATTCCTCAATAAATGCGACATGGTTGACGATAAAGACATGATTGACCTCGTTGAAGAGGAAGTACGCGACCTTCTTACAAAGAACGGCTACGACGGCGCAAACGTTCCTGTAGTCCGTGGCTCCGCTCTCAAGGCTCTTGAAAGTACAGATTTGAGTAGTGAGTGGTCACAGAAAGTACTTGAGCTTGTTAAAGCACTAGATACATATATTCCCATTCCTGAGCGCGAAGTTGACAAGCCTTTCCTTATGCCGATTGAGGACATCTTCTCTATTGAAGGTCGCGGCACAGTTGTAACTGGTCGTATTGAGCGCGGTCAGGTCAAGGTTGGTGAAGAAGTCGAAATTGTAGGTCTTCAGCCTACAGCCAAGACAACCATCACTGGTATTGAAATGTTTAACAAGCAACTCGACTCGGGTATTGCAGGCGACAACGCAGGCATATTGCTCCGCGGTACAAAGAAAGATGACGTTCACCGTGGTCAGGTTCTTACAAAGACAGGTTCTGTTAAACCTCACACCGAGTTTGAGGCAGAAGTAATTGTTTTGAGTAAGGAGGAAGGTGGTCGCCACACTCCGTTTTTCTCAGGATACAAACCTCAGTTCTACGTTCGTACAACCGACGTTACTGGCGAAGTAACTCTTCCCCAAGGTGTTGAAATGGTTATGCCAGGCGACACAGCGACTTTCAAAGTGAAGCTCACTGCGCCTGTTGCTCTTGAAGATCGCCAGCGCTTTGCTATCCGCGAAGGTGGACGTACTGTAGGTGCCGGTGTCGTTACCAAGATTGTTGTGTAATAAATTATAATCATACCTATTATGCCAACCGCCACTACAACCACATCAGCAGAAAAAGAGAAGATAGCTCGCGCCCCTAGGCGTAAGAAGACTGCTGAAGTTGTTACTGCGCGGTTGCGCATCAAGGTTCGCGCCTATGAGCACAAGATTCTTGATGCTGCAGTTCGCCAGATTCTAGACACAGCATTGCGTTACGACGCAAAGGTAGCAGGTCCTATTCCGCTTCCTACAGAAATCAAGAAGTATACCGTAAACCGCTCAACCTTCGTTTACAAAAACGCCCGCGAGCAGTTTGAAACCCGCATCCACAAGCGACTCATTGAAATCGTAGACCCATCTCCAAAAGTTATTGAAGCCCTCACTAACTTATCGCTTCCGTCTGGTGTTTCTATCGACGTAAAGATGTTGTAATTTGGTAATTAAATCGCCACAAAACAAAAACACTTTCTCATTATGAGAAAGTGTTTTTGTTTTGTGGCGATTTTGGTAAAAGGTGATAATATAAGCATATATGGCAACAGAAAATCTAATGGAGAAAATTGTTTCGCTGTGCAAACGCCGTGGCTTTGTGTTTCAGGGTTCGGAAATTTATGGTGGCATGGCGGGTATGTATGACTTTGGACCGTATGGAGTGGAACTTTTGAATAATATAAAAACGGAATGGTGGAAGGAGCATGTGCAGAAACGAGAAAATTATTTCGGTCTTGATTCGGCAATGTTTAAGGATCCTCGTGTCTGGGAAGCGTCTGGACATACGAGCGGTTTTTCTGACCCACTAACCGAATGCAAAAAATGCAATATGCGCCTGCGTGTGGATAAAGAGCTGGAAAAAATTGGTGTTACTGCCGACGAGAAAATGTCTGAAGTTGCTCTTAATGCTCTTTTTGACGAACATAAATCAAAAATTAAATGTCCGAAGTGTGGCGCAAATAATTTCACTCCTGTGCGCGCATTTAACCTTCTTGTTAAGTCAAACATGGGAGACTTTACCGGTAAAAACGAGCAGCCTGTGTATCTGCCAGGGGAAGCGTGTCAGGGAATATATTTGAATTTCAAGAACGTAGTTGATACGACTCGTGCAAAAGTGCCGTTCGGTATCGCGCAAATCGGCAAAGCGTTTCGTAATGAAATATCACCGCGCAATTTTCTATTCCGCGCGCGTGAGTTTGAGCAGGCAGACACACAGTTTTTTGTACGCCCTAATGAGAATAAAGACGCGTACGAGCGCATCAAAAAAGAGCGTTTTGAGTGGTATAAAAAAATGGGAATAAAAGAAAGCAATCTTCGCTGGAAACAACACGAGAATTTGGTGTTCTACGCGTCCGATGCGTGGGACATTGAGTATAATTTCCCGACAGGGTTTGATGAACTTGAGGGTATCCATGACCGAACCGACTATGATCTTACACAGCATATGAAGCATTCCGGCACTAGCCTGTTGTACACAGATCCGAACACAGGCGAAAAGTATATACCGTGGATTCTTGAGACGTCGGCCGGCCTTGGTCGCATGTTTCTTGCCTTTATGAGTGATGCATATACAGAAGATGATCTTGATGGAAGTCCTCGTACTGTTCTTAAATTGTCATACAAACTTGCGCCAATTAAAGTGGCGGTGTTTCCTTTGCTCAAAAATAAACCAGAACTGGTTATAAAAGCAAAAGAGTTATTTGATAATCTAAAAGAATATGTGCGATGTGAGTGGGACGACAATGGAAACATTGGCAAGCGGTACCGTCGGCAGGACGAAATTGGCACGCCGTTTTGTATTACGGTAGACTTTGACACACTCGGCGAAAATCCTGACTTACTAAATACAGTGACCGTCCGCGACCGTGACACAGGCACACAAGGACGCATTCCGATTGCAGAGCTACAAGCTTTTCTCGCAGGTAAAATTAATTCGCAATAGAAGATCCGCGCACGAAGTTGTCGTGTATCCATGGGATTTGTCCGATGATTGGACCAAATACCCCAAGTGCTATTGTGGCGATAATGGCGGAGCCGACGAAAAACCCGACGCCGTATATGATACCGTGTGTAAAAATAGTTTTGACGGAGTTCTGTTTCTCGAGTGCGCGGTTGAGTGATTTTAATTGTTCTATAATTTCGTCTTGTTGTTTTTCTTGTGACATATTTTTAGTATAGCAGAAGTGTTTTAAGTGTCTCTGAATAACACCAATACATTTACACACCTTTTTGTGATTTACACCAACTATGGTGGTACAATAAACACATGGCTCTGTTTGATTTTCTAAAAAAAGCTGGAGGTGATGGCGCATCTGCGGGCAGTGGTATGTACGCGCCTGTAACACCTATTTTACCGGAGCAAATTTACAAGCGTGGGATATTGGAATTGCAGGATGTGATCGCGCCGTCCGCGCTTAAAATAACTCCGCGCGAAATAAATCTTGGAGACAAGATAGCGCGTACTTTTTTTGTGATGTCATACCCGCGCGTACTTACAGACTCGTGGTTTTCACCTGTTATTAATCTTGACCGCACCACGGATATATCCATTTTTGTGCACCCAATAGACACAGTGCAAATTCTCAAAACTTTTCAGAAAAAAGTGGCTGAGGTGCAGAGTCAGATAGAAATGCGAGAGCAGAAAGGCTTTGTCCGCGACCCAATGTTGGATACAGCTTATCGTGATTTGGAAAAATTGCGTGATGACCTTCAGCAGGCGCAAGAACACATTTTTGATGTCGGTATTTATGTAACTATTTATGGCAATACAGGCGAGGAACTGGACAAAGCTGAGACGGAAATAAAATCAATGATGGAAAGCCGTTTGGTATACGTAAAGCCCGCTTTATTTCAACAGGAACAGGGTTTCAAAAGCGTGTTACCAATCTGCACAGACGAAATGAGTATAAATTCTAAATTGAACTCCTCCCCATTGGCGTCTGTATTTCCATTTGTATCTTTCGACCTCACGTCGGATAGAGGTATTTTGTATGGTGTTAACAGGCACAACTCTTCACTTGTGTTGTTTGACCGCTTCTCTCTTGAAAATTATAATTCTGTTGTTTTTGCAAAATCCGGTTCCGGAAAATCGTACGCGATGAAGTTGGAGATCTTGCGTACGCTCATGTTTGATGTGGAAGTAATTGTTATTGACCCTGAGAGGGAATATGAGCCGTTGTCCCGCGCGGTCGGTGGCAGGTATTTTAATATATCATTGACGTCTGAACATCATATAAATCCGTTTGACCTACCACTTCCTCATGAAGATGAATCGCCAGTTGATATATTGCGAGGTAATATTGTAGCACTAGTCGGTCTTTTCCGTATAATGCTCGGAGGATTAACTCCAGAAGAAGATTCTATTGTGGATCAAGCGATTACTGAGACTTATGCGTTGAAAGACATTACTCCTGATTCGGATTTTTCGCAGATTGAACCTCCAATTCTATCAGATTTTGAACAGGTTCTAGCTGGTATGCAGGGTAGCGAATCGCTCTTGCAACGAATCACAAAATACACACGTGGAACGTGGGCTGGGTTCATAGATCAACCAACAAATATTGACATGAACAAGCGTTTTGTTGTGTTTTCTGTGCGCGATATGGAAGACGAACTTAAGCCTGTTGCGATGTATCTCGTAACACACTTCATTTGGAACTCCGTACGCAGGGTTCTTAAGAAACGTCTATTGGTTATTGATGAGGCTTGGTGGATGATGAAATCAGATGATACTGCATCGTTTTTGTACAGTTTGGCGAAGCGAGGACGAAAATACTATCTTGGACTCGCAACAATTACACAAGATGTAGATGATTTTATGAAGTCGCCGTATGGTATGCCGATGATTACAAACTCGTCTATTCAGTTGCTCTTGAAGCAATCACCAACATCAATTGATAATTTGCAAAAAGTCTTTAATCTTTCTAATGAAGAAAAATATCTGTTGTTAGAGTCTGATGTTGGAGAGGGGATTTTCTTCGCAGGATTAAAGCATGTGGCGCTAAAGATAATAGCTTCATATACGGAAGATCAGATAATAACTTCCGACCCATCACAAATACTTGCTTTGCGTCGGAAAAAAGAATCCCTAAGAGAAGATTTGCCTCAACAGCCGGAAATTGAAATACCACCGGTTCTGGAAACTAAGCCTGTAATTACTACAGAAGACTCTGTTGTTTTTCCTGCGCAGCCACCCGTTACGCAAGTGCCACAGACAGTGCCTACTGTCGTACAACAGCCTGTAACGCTGTTGGTGGCGAACAAGCCGTGAACATACCTATAAAAACATGAAGCACTTTGTAATCATAGCAATAGCCCTTTTTCTTGACGGTATCCAAGCAATGGTTACTCTTTCGTTTTTCGCGGTTGGTTTTGGTTTTACTGTTGTTTCGGGTGCCGCAACAATAATCTTTCCTATAGTTGGCGCTTTAATAGGATTGTTGGGTGGTATAGCTGGCGTGGCGGCTGGCGTGGCGGCTGGCGTGGCGTTGGCTTCGGCTGTTGGTTCTGTTGCGTTAACTGCACAAGCTGTAACTGCTATGATCGGTCCCGTTGTTTCCACCTGCATAAGTATGGTCTTTGGTGCAGGATTCGTTACGTTGTTGTCACATAGTGGTTTGTTCTCGATAAAACATATGCTGTCTATGCGCCGCGCGCCCTTTATATTGGCGAAATTTATTCCATTTATAAATTCACTTCCTTTTTTTACAACACTTACTGTCATGAGCGTTTTGCAAAAGCGTCGCGAGGAGAAAAAAGTGGCACTTATGTCTGGTGGAGAGGCTGATGTGCAAAATGAAGCAGAGGAGTATGAAGATGAAGAAGTAACGCAAGAAGAAAGTCAACCATATAGATTACCCACTGCCATGCCTGCTCAGAGACAATCATATAACCCACCTCGCCCAGAGACGCTCACGCCTGCTTTTGCAGCTTCAGAGTCCCAAGTTGTGGCTCGTCCTAGCGCACCACTTCCTTCGGCGCGATACGGTCCTATTTTGTCGCCAGCCAATAGACCATATGCATTCAATACATAATCATATTAAATATAAATATTGTTTAACAACTACTCTGTACACAGCGTCGTTATTTTTGTGCGCACTGTTCTTATTTAACAATAATGCTCAAGCTGCTACTTTGTCAGGGCTTACAGCTATGCCTCCTCCTGTAGAATATATTGTTATTCCGGAAACTCCGGGCGCAGGTGAAAATGTAAACATCCAAGTAAACGGTGTCGGCAGTTTTATTGGCGAGTCTCAGATTACGTGGACGCAAGAGGGTAAGGCCGTTGCAACAGGAGTCGGACTACGTAATTTTTCTTTTTCGGTTGGTGGGTTTGGTTCGCAAACCAACATTGGCGTTGTGATAAAAACAGCGCAGCATGGCACAATTACAAATCAATGGACATTCAATCCGTCGCTCGTTAATCTTGTATGGGAAGCCCATACAACCGTCCCGCCTTTTTATGATGGCAAAGCTCTTGCAAGCCCCGGCTCATCGATAACAGTTACAGCTTTCCCAGTGGTTATTTACAAAGGCGTGCGTCAGTCTTCAAAAAAATTATCTTTTCAGTGGAGATTTGCGGGAGATTTGCAGGCCGACAAGTCTGGATTAGGTTACGATTCCTTTGCTTTTCCAAGCAAGCAGATACATGCGCGGGAAGATGTGTCAGTTGAAGTTTTGCTTAATGACGGTAATACAAAAGTCGCTTGGTCTAGTATCACTGTGCCGGTGGTAGAGCCAAAACTTTTATTGTACCAACATGATCCATTGCGTGGTGTGCTTTATGATAGAGTGCTTGGTCTGGGTGGAAATTTCTCAATGTTGGGCAATGAGGTTACTTTGCGAGCAGAGCCATATTTCTTCTCCATTGAAAGTGCCGCACGCGGTTCTTTGGAATATAGGTGGCAGTTAAATGGTGATGATGCTTCGGGTCCGAATAGTGCGCAAGGTGAGTTAACTTTGCGTCAAACAGGTTCTGGGCAGGGTGCAGCCGACATAAATGTCTCGCTCCAAAACAACGACAATGATAAGATACTCCAAGGAGCGCGACTCGTAGCACAAATACTATTTGGAGGTTCGAAGCAGGGTGGTATATTTTGAATATAAACTATGGAAAAGATTTTTTTGAAAAAAATAATATTAACTGTATTGTGTACAGTTTTTATATCTGTGATTCCAGCACATATTTTGTATGCTGCACCCCTTACATATAGAGAGTGCATTCTTACATGTACAGCACCTTCTTCCTGCTTTGTGAATAGTGCGTCTGTGGGGTATGAATGCGTGGCACCGCCAGCAGGAACACCAGCACCTCCAATACAACACAGACAAGTCTGGCTGGATTACGTTCCGCTTGAGCCTCTTAATAATTCGCTCGTTAACGCTAATGCCGGCGGAATGATTCAAGGTATCCCTATTTATGGTGGGCTTGCAGAATATCTTAACTATCTTTTTCCAGTTATTATCACAATAGGTGCAATATTAGGAGTGTTATTTTTCACGGCTTATGGTATTGAATATATGACATCCTCATCTACTAGTATTAAGTTGAATGCAAAATCTCATTTGTTTTCTGTTGTCTACGGCCTAGCACTTCTTATTTCTTCTGTACTAATTCTCGAAACAATAAATCCTGCGTTGACTAATTTAAACATCGAGAGTTTGACTGGCGTCGCTAAACTGGCATCACCACCACCAACAACAACACCACCAACAACAACACCACCAACAACACCACCACCAACAACACCACCACCAACAACACCACCACCAACAACACCACCAACATAGGACAGTATACGCAGATGTCTTTGGAGAGTAGAGACTCCGGTTGGTCCGAACGAAAGAAGTTTTTGTGAGAGGGATCTGTGGTCTAGATGCAAATACCTTATAGTGATGCAGTACGCGATGTCATGTATAAATAATTATGAAAATTGACTGGAAAAAAGCGACAGTAGTTGGGGGATTAATTATTGCGCTTATTGCGCTTATTGTTGCGATTTTTTCGATGTTTCGACAGGCGGCGTCCAATCAGCAAGCCAGTAGCACTACACCATTCGGCGTTGTAGCGCCTGCCGTAAATACTGGCGTGAGAGGTGTAGAAGTGCTACCAGGTTCTGGTAATCTCCCGATTGGTGGTGCGCAGGGTGGCGCCACAACCCAGCCCATTTTCAAAATAGCAGATGGACCTATTGCTGGTGCTGAACTTGTAAATTATGGTATACCGACCACGACCTATTCACGATATATAACATCAGAGAATGGACATGTTTATGAGCAGGCTTTAGATGCACCAGGCTCTTTTCCTCGGAAACTTTCTAATACAACAATACCAGGTGTTTCGCGTGCAATATGGACAGATGGTGGTAATGGCGTCATAATGCAATATTTACAGAGTGGCGCAATTAAGACTGTGCATATACTCTTTGCAACAACTTCCACCGCCACTTCAGAAGTTGTTATTATAACACCCGCCATAGTTCATTTTTTGCCTGACGGCATAACTGGTGTTGCCGCATCACCGAGTGGGAAAAATATCGCGTATATGCTTCATTCTGGCAGTGGAAGCGATGTGTACATTGCTCCTGCAGACGGAAACGCTAAAAAGCTGTTCTCATTACCGCTCAGTGAGCTGGATATTTCATGGCCTGCCACAACAACAGTTTTCTTGTATACAAAAAGCGCTGGCGGTATACAAGGTATTGGTTTTTCGGCGGATACTAAAACTGGATCCGTTGTGCCAATACTATACGGCGTTGGACTTACCGCAACAGCAAACATATTTTTATCGAATATTTTATATCGCACCGATACAGGACATGGTGCAACTTTGTATTCAGAGAAGGTTTCATCGGGGCAGTCTTTTATGATACGTCCGGTTACCTCGCTTGCTTCTCCGTTGCCGGAAACTTGCGTGTGGAATTCGGTGCATCCGTTGCAGGCATTTTGTATAGCGCCAGTATTGTCGGCGCCAGATAATTATCTTGAACTCTGGCACCGTGGGGAATTTGGTGTTGCGAGTGCTTTGGTATCAGTTGATACCGCGAATAATTCTTCCAGTTTGGTAGCTACCCCCGGTTCTCGCGATGGTGGGGAACCTTCGGACGCATGCTCACTCGCAATATCGCCTGATGCGCACTACCTCTCTTTTATATCTAAAAGCAGTCAAAAGCTTTGGGGTGTGCGTCTTGCCCAGTAGATACTTCAGGCGTGAACAAATATCAAATATTTTTCTGTAAAAAGTAGAGTGTTGCTGTTTATGGCGGACTTATTGGCAAGTAGCAAAACTCGTTATGCTGCAATGCATAACGAGTTTTGCTACTTGTGTTTTTTGCGTCTTAACATTCATTAAAACGCAATAATTTTTATTTAGTTTTCTGCTTCCGATACATTCTTCTTCTCTTGTGTAATTGGAACCAATGCGCCACTCTCTGTTGCCTCTGCAACACTTTCTCCACGCGTTCCTTTAATGTCGATATTCCATCCTGTGAGTTTTGCTGCAAGGCGCACGTTTTGACCTCCGCGACCGATAGCGAGTGATTGTTGGTCGTCAGAAACTATGGCTGTTGCTCGGTGCAGTTCTTCATCTATATCTACAGAAGTGATGCGGGCAGGTGAGAGCGACTCTTCAATATATGTTTTTGGATTTTCAGACCACTCAATAATGTCTATTTTTTCGCCACCGAGCTCCGAGGTGATTGTGGATACACGAACACCTCGCTGTCCAACCATTGAGCCGACGGGGTCTACGTGAGGATCGGTGCTGGCTACTGCAATTTTGGAACGGTTTCCCGCTTCGCGTGCGATTGATTTCACAATTACCAAACCATTTGCAACTTCAGGCACTTCCATTGCAAAAAGTTTTGCAAGGAATTGTGGGTGTGAACGTGAAATGCGTAGGTATACTCCACGGACTCCATCTTCTACTTCGTATAGATATCCTCGCACACGTTCGCCTTGTCGGTAGCGCTCACCTGGTATTTGCTCGTTGTATGGCATGACGCCGACTGCGCGACCTAGATTGACGTAAAGGTTGCCACGCTCGATGCGCTCAACTGTTCCAGACACAATTTCACCGACGCGTTTGCCATATTCAGCAACCACTGATACCTTTTCAGCCTCGCGTATTTTTTGGATGATAACTTGCTTTGCTGTTTGTGCTGCTATGCGACCATAGTCAGCTTGGCTTTCCAGCGGGAATACTAACTCGTCGCCTAGGTGCGTATCTCTTTTTATAAATTTTGCATCTGCGAGGGGGATGTGTTTTTCAGGATCAAAACGTGGCAGTATTTCAGTGCCGTCTATGGTTTTCTCGGCAGTGGTGTGCGGTGGTCGCGCATGCGACGCGTGTTGTTTCGCGGATATTTCTGGAGTTTCATCTTCGTAGAAACGTGCAGTGCTTTCATCCACTACTGTTTTCACCTGCATAAATTCTGTGGCGCCTGTAGACATGTCTATCTTTGCACGCACATCTTGCCCGTGTTTTCCATATTCTTTCTTGTATGCAGTTGCAAGCGCCGACTCGATGGCACTGATTACCTTTTCACGCGGTATTCCGCGATCTTCCTCAAGCTCTCCGAGCACAGCATTTATTACTTTAAGATCAAACATATATTTTTATATTATTAATGGTTAGTAAGTGTAGTATAAACGATTAAGCGCGCAGATGTGCTAAATCTTGGCACCAAAAAACCACCCTCGCAGGGCGGTATCAGTACACTAATATCATACGCGCCCGTGAAGAAAAGTCAACGAATGTAAGGTTTGAAACAAAAAGCGGGGAAAGAGTTATCTTTCCCCGCTAATCAAACGCTCCTCTACTTAAGTGCTAACGCCACCTCTCTAAACTCCCTTTCTTTGAGTAAAAACGCACCGACAACGAGCGGGTCGAAATGTTTACCAGAGCATATGGTTATCTCTTCGACTATTTTCTCATGAGACCACGCTTTCTTGTATGACCTCTCTGAAGCCAGTGCGTCATAAACGTCAGCAAGTGCGACGATCCTAGCGGATAGTGGGATTTTCTCACCAGTCAATCCGATTGGATAACCAGACCCGTCCCACTTCTCGTGGTGATATAGAGCAATGTCTCTCGCTAGCGCTAGATAGCTATCCTTGCCAAATATGTTTAAATAATCCTGATTAGCCTTGCCTAGGATTTCTCCTGCAATAACTGTGTGAGTTTTTATACTTGCGAATTCCTCCTGTGTAAGTCTGTTTGGTTTTGTTAGTATTTCTTTACTAACACCAACTTTACCAATGTCGCGCAACAGGGACGCCATGACAACTTCCTCCGCGTACATGTTTCGGTCAACATAAGGTGTGTAAGAACAATTTTCCCTGAGACCAGAAATCAGTATTCGCACATACGCCCCTACTTTTTGGATGTGAGTTCCAGTGTCCTTGTCGTGGTATTCGGATATGGATGCAAGCATTCCAACCGAAATGTCCTTGATGGTCTGTAGCTCGTAGACGTGGTATGCAAGTTTGTTTAGCAGTTCTCCACTATCCACCCTAAGCATTTTTATTAGTGTCTCAATCATCAGTTGTTTTTTTGCATAAACATAACCGATGATTCCGAATATTGAAGCACAGAACATAGACCTCGGTAAGGAACTTGGACTAAAGATGTACTCCATAAGGTCCCAAACGCTAACAACTCCTTCTGGTTCAATAAAATGTCGGAAATTCTTGGCGCATGACAATCTAGCTGTAACATATCCCCAGATTGTTATGGCTGGGTCCAAGATATACAAACCGAACAGCATACCCAGTAAAGCGCCAAACGTAGCACTTTCGCGTAAATCACCTAATTTCTTCATTGCAACGCCCCCTTGTTAAGGAACTGATGTTCTGGCGCAATTATGCGTTGTATACGTTTCTTTGTCAACAGTATGTACGCGCTCATTTATACAATTTTTTAAGGTTTTTAGCCCAAATAGCAGTACTTTTGTTAGACAGTATATGATACGGTTACATTATGAGTAATAAGATACTTAAAACAGCGTTTAATCTTTTTTATCATAATGGAAAGCTTCTACCAATTGCAGAAGCGGTAATTCCTCTTTCGAGTATTGAATATGCTTACGGTTTTGGTGTTTACGAAACTATACGAGTCTCTAATGGTGTAGTGTATTTTTTGGAGGATCACATGGAGCGTTTAATTGAATCCGCAAAAATAATCGGCTTGGAGCATTCATTCTCGCAATCGGCAATAGAGAAAGGAATTAATGATTTGGTAGCAGAAACCCAGTCGGAATCTTTCAATATAAAAATACTCTTAATCGGCGCGCCGACAAAAGAAGGCGCTTCCTTGTCTGCTTTATGTTTTAATCCACTTTTTCCGGATAAGAAATTGTTTAAAGAAGGCGCCAGTTTAATTACATATAACCATGAAAGAGTATTCCCTCACGCAAAAAGCCTAAACATGCTTCAAAGCTATATAGCATATAAGAAAGCTAAAGAAGCTGGCGCTTATGACGCTTTGCTGGTGAACCGCAACGGATTTATTACTGAAGGAACACGGACAAACTTTTTCTGCATTGATGGCAAAATCATCTATACTCCACCAGAAAAAGATATTTTACTCGGTGTAACAAGGAAGGCTTTGTTGAAAGTTGCTGAAGCGAACGGTTACGAAATAGTGCAAAAAGATATTAGTCTTGATGGTGTTAAAAAATATGATGGCGCATTTATATCCAGTACTTCAACAAAAATACTTCCTATAAAAATAATTGATGCGGAAATTCTTCCGTCACCGTCGGAAAACCTCAAAAACTTAATGGTTTTGTTTTTTGATTTTTTGAAAAACTGTAACGGGAAATTTTAAGTGCTTTAATTAGCTTATAAGTACCAAATGTGGTGGACGCGTACATGTTATTGCGTCCACGATGTATATGTGCTTAAATCTTACTTGGACTGTAAATTGTGCAGTTCTTAAGAAGTTCTTTGGAAAACTAACGAGAGGTTTTTATGAAACGATTAACTGGTGCAAGTATCGGTTTGTTTTTGGCATTAGGTTGCGGAGATGTATCTATCGCAAGTGACCGCTCCGAGCCTGTGTACTCTGAGCGTGGCGAATATCGACGTGATGATGGATACCGTCATCATGAGTATCGCCGACACCACGAGCACCGTCGTTATGATTGCTATCGTTATCATGAGTACCGCCGACATGATCGCCGACACCACGATGACTATCGCAACAACGAGCACCGTCGCGATTATCGGCATACAGGTTGGCGCGGTAGATAACCTTTTGATTGAGTTACGGCGCTACTTTTAAAAAAGTAGCGCCGTTTTTTGTATAAAATATTGGGGGTTGAATATCTGCGCTTATGTGCTAGACTCCATACCTAGAAGATGGGTATCTCCTGTCTTCCGTGTCTAATTGGGGGTTTCCATGAAAACGCGTGTCAGAAACGCATCTGTGGAATATCTGTCGACGTATGACAGCGAAGTGATGCGTGCTGTTAAGAAGTCAGGCGGATTCTTTAACGCACATTCTCACCTATGTCGTGCTTATACGCTAGATGATAGGTTTTTGCGGCACATCGGTACAACTCCGATTGAGGCGAGTAACCTACCTCTTGCAGTAAAGCAAAACCTCGTCGGCGACTTGCATCGTGGTGAGGCTTATACGGAACAGAGTTTACGCCAACGTATGACTTATGCGCTAAAGGCGCAGATTGCATACGGAACGACTCGTGTGGATACAAACATAGATGCCACGCCTGATCTGCCTGAGAACGGACTTCTTGCTTTGCGGATTGCTCTGGAGTTGAGGGAGGAGTTTAAAGGTCGCATTGACCTTCGTGTCGCTCCAACACCAATCTTTGGTTTTAAGGCTGGAACAAACCGGCTAGAAGTGTTTGAAGCCGCGGCTGATAAGAGTCATTTCTTATCACTACTTCCTGAAAAGGACGACTATAT
>Ga0265593_1000463_pt1 | contig 22635 bp, 21 predicted proteins | sample saktaG_8_FD_190136 | JGI IMG/M metagenome (GOLD analysis project Ga0265593, IMG submission 190136) | Saline water microbial communities from Sakinaw Lake, British Columbia, Canada - sak_2011_5_24_36m | ecosystem: Environmental > Aquatic > Non-marine Saline and Alkaline > Saline ...
GACTCCTTTTGGAAAAATGAGTTCCAAGGCTTTTTGTTGGATTTCCATACAAACAAAATCGTTAAGAATTTAACAATTCTATTGTAGCTCATTTTTAGTTAGAACCCTATATTGCGTATGACCCGGAGTTTGAGATAGCAGGCGAGCAGATAGTTGCTGGGGTTCAGACTCCCGCGACTAAATCCAGTCCGCCTACTAAGCCTAAGCTGGCTGTTGTTGCACCGGCACCTGCAAAGTATGCAGGCCCGACGCTGAAACAAATCGGCGTTGAGTTTTCCAGGCAAGCAACTGCTTTGGAGAAGAAAAACGCTGAGGAAAAAGTGGCGCGGGAGGCTGATGTCAACAAAGCACTCGGTACCGTTAATGACAATGTTGTCACACTTAATGAGAACCTCACTGGCGAAAAAGGTGAGTTCGCAAAATTGAGTGTGAAAGTCGATGCGGCTCCTTCCGCTTTCGGCGGTATGCTTGTCTGGTTGTTTGTCGGCATAGTGGTTGCAATGACTCTGGCTGTTGCAGCTATCGTCTCGCTCCTCAAAAAGGATATAAAGGCGGTGCCGGAAAAAACAACCGAGCTTGTCACCGAGGCAGCCATCAACTCTAATCAGCCTGATTGCTTCAATGTAAAAATCAGTGGTGTCCAATTTTCCTACACCTATCAGGGTGACGGCAGTGTATTGTTCGTCGATGAAGATGATGTTACAGCAAAATTCATAAATCGCAGTCAGGCGAACCGGTCATTACTTACTACGTTCAAGCGCCTTAGCTTTAACAAGAAAGGAGGAATAAATTTCTCCACAATGTCTGAGCAACAGGCAACGGTGATTGGAGATGCCATCGAAAAATGCATTCTTAAAATTACCTGAAGTAGAGTCGCTAGAGCCCAGGATTAAGCATAACCTGGGCTCAGCAAAAAAAAGAAAAAAAGAAAAAGATTTTTTTACGCAGGACACCATTTTGCAATGCAGATGGTGACTCAGGAATTAATGATTTCTGAGCTTCAATTGTTTTGTAATGCAGACAATTGAAAAACGGATTCTCAATGAGGTCCAAGCATTCTGTTTCACAATGTGAGCAGATGCAAAGCCGTTCTAAAGTACTGAACGTCTAACAAGTTTTTTCTTTAACCAAAAGTACGGTTAAGGAAGCGAAATTCAACGTAATTTCACGTAAGAGGCCAATATCATAAAGTTTTTGATATCGGTCTTTTTTCGCGTTTAGGGGCAACTTAGTTAACTTTTCTTTTGGAAGAAAAGTTACAAAACTTGCCTACCGGCAGGCAGGGAAACACCGACACATGCTTCCTCCCAAGGCGGACAGGTGTTGCTGGGGCAAAGACTTTACTCTTCGCTAAAATTTCCACTCCGTTCGGCCTACTGACCTCACTGCGTTTTAAAATTTTTTAACGCTCATCGTTCGTCTTTTGCCTACGCACTGCGCAAAGTGCGGATAAAAAATGCAAGAATTCCAATGCTAATTCTATTCCATTCTAGAATATTTTTTGCAATTTTTCCGCTTGACATCCCCCAAAATCCTTGCTATACTACACAGTTGACTTTTATTTTTCGTACATTTGTATATTTGTACATGATTTGTAATTTTGTAGGTCTATGCGTATTGCTTTCATCGGACAAAAAGGACTTCCGGCAAAAAATGGCGGCGTTGAAAAACACGTTGAAGAAATTGCCAAAAGAATGAGCAAGCTTGGTCATAAGGTTTTTGTTTATGTTCGCAACAACTACACCCCCAAGGAGTTGGTTGCGATTGAAAACATTGAGCTTATTCATTTGCCAAGCATTCCAACCAAGCATCTAGATGCAATTTCGCATTCGCTGCTTGCTTCCATCCATTGTCTCTTTTGCAAATATGATGTCGTCCATTATCACGGAATCGGACCGGCCTATTTTTGTTGGCTGCCAAAATTTTTCAAAAGAAAAACTGCCGTGATTGCAACTTTTCATTATCAGGATTATCATCACAAAAAATGGGGTGCTTTTGCCAGATGGTGTTTGCGCCTGGGGGAATCAATGGCTTGCACGGTTGCTGACAAAACAATTGTGATCAACAAGGCCCTTGCTTTGGTGGCTGAGAAAAGATATGGCCGCCAAGCTGTCCTTATTCCAAATGGATCTGACATTAGTTATTCTCAAGAAATTGATGCGCTTTCCCAATGGGGACTCAAGGACAAAAAATATATTTTATCGGTTGGTCGGCTTGCCAAACAAGAAGGAGTGCATTTTTTGATTGATGCTTTCAAACAACTTGAAAACACCGCTAGGATTGCAAATAATTTCAAACTGGTCATTGTCGGAGAAGGAAATTTCGGAGATGACTATGTCAAATATCTCCAAACTATCAGCGAAGGGCGCGATAGCATCATTTTCACCGGGTCGCAAAAAGGCGAATCACTGGAACAACTTTTTTCACACGCCTATCTTTTTGTGCAACCATCGCAATCTCCCAAAATATCAATCGCCTTGCTTGAAGCGATGAGTTGCTCAGCCACTCCGCTAGCCAGTGACACCAAGGAAAACATTGAAGCAATTGGTGATGAAGGCTTCACCTTCACACTAAATTCCACGATTGATTTGCGTGACAAGCTTGCATTCCTGCTAAGTCGCAACGATGAAGTCAAAAGAGTAGGGCTTCGAGCCAAGAAAAAAATGGAAGAAAAATATAGCTGGGATTCGATTGTAAAAAGAACCATGGAAGTTTATCAAGAAAGTTTGAAATAATATTACTTTTAATTAAAGATTCGTTGATTCGAATCAGTTATAAACAAAATGAAAGACTTATTCAAAAATATCAATTTCTCTCTCAAGACAGTCATTTTGACAGTCATCTTAAGTCTGCTTTTTTTTCTGATTGGTTTGATTAGAATTAAAACCTATCAAAGTGATGTTACCATCTTGGTTATTCCGAAATCTGAAAACGCAACCAGGCAACGCAATCAGATTCTGAATAACATCATTCAACTCCCAAAATCCTTGGCTTTCTATGACCGCCTCTTGCAAGATAATCCTTCCTTCCAGGATTCTTCTGCTGATGAAAAACCTGAAAAACGTAAACAAATTTGGAACGAGATGATTTCCGTCAAGCAAAACGAGACAAACACCTCGATGATTCTATTTACAATTTCGACCAGTGGTGAAAAAGGAGCTGATATCATAGCTTCAAAAACCGTGCGAACAATTTTTGATGTCACCAGTGCATATTATAACGTCAAAGATGACGTTGACCTGCGAATCATTGACGGCCCAATCACAAAAACAGTTTATCCTGGCTGGACCTGGACGCTTCTTTTTTCAATCATTCTGGGCGGATTGGTTTCAAGCCTGCTCGAAAGATTTTCTTTTTTTAAAAAAAGATCAACCGGTTTTCAGGATATTTTTAAAAACAATCCACTGAGAAATCTTAACTTAACAAAGAAAGAAAATCACCCGATGCCAATTGAAAAATTGGAAGATTTGTATCAGCAAGATTCTGCACAGGAAATCTTCACAGAAAAGTCTCTGCCCAAAGTTAGTGAAGAAACAACTAGACCGCTTGAGACTAAGCCAGAAGTTCAAAACAAGCCAACCGTGAAAGAAGTCCAACATTTGCAAGAAATCGCCAATCGCGGAGTATACCCAAATTTTCCCGAAATGCCAGTTCATAATATTGGCGAGAATGCGACTGCGCCAGCCAATCTGCCAATTGGTGATTTTGATTTGACTTTTGATTTGGAAAATGAGGATTTTTCAATTTCCAAAGAAGCTTTTAAAGAGGAAGCTCCCGTGGAAGAAAAAACTCATGAACCCAATGCTCAGCAATTAAAAGAAAGATTAAACCAACTTCTAAAAGGAGAAATTTAAGCGTCTAAAAAATTGCGATAATTAAAACTCCGCGAGGTTTGCAAAATTATGCGAAAATATTCCCTCAAATTTTGGCTGATGTTTTGGGCAATCGCCACCGTCTTCTTGATTGGTTGGTATATTTTTTGGAACAGCAAAAATAGGGGATTGGATGACACGCTTTCACAAGTCGTAAGCATCTTTCCGATAAGCGAAATTCAAAAAAAAGAATATCACACCCTGGCAAATCTTGGTGGATATTTTCTTTCATCGGATGGAAAAGAAAAAACACTCTTGGTTTTGTTTCAAAACAACTTAGAAATTCGTCCGGGAGGTGGATTCATTGGAGCTTTCGCAATCGTGAAAGTGAAAAATGGAAAAATTGTTTCAATGGAAACTCAAGACCTTTCAAATTTTGACGCGCAGATTCCCAACACCATCAAGCCACCATATCCAATGAGAGAATTGGGCTATGTTGATTTTTGGAAACTTCGTGACAGCAATTTTTCTCCAGACTTTGAAACAAATGCCAAAAAGGCAGAAGAGTTTTATCAGTTGGGTGGCGGCAAAGAGCAATTTGATGCAATTGTCGGTATCACTGCCAACACACTTACTTCGGTTTTGAAAATTACAGGACCGATTCAAGTTGAGGGCTATCCAGGAACCTATTCTAGCGAAGATGCGATTATTTCACTTGAGTATCAAGTGGAGAAAGCTTTCCAGGAGCAAGGAATTTCTCGAGATGATCGAAAATCCGTGATGAATGATTTAGCAAAAGAAATTGAAAAAAGAGTGCTTTCTTTTTCAATTCGTCAAAAAATCCAGCTGGCGAAAGTCTTGATTAAGGACCTTAACGAAAAAGACATCCAGCTGTATTTCAAAGATGCTCAAATGCAAAAACAGGCTCAGGCAATTTCGTGGGCAGGCGCTGTTGACCAAAATTGGAACAAAGATTATCTAATGCTAGTCGATGCCAACCTTGGATCATTCAAGAGTGATTATTATGTCAAACGCTCAATCGACTATGCCGTCGATCTTTCAGCGCAAATTCCGAAGGCTCATTTGAAAATCACCTATGAGCACACGGCCAAACAAAAAGATTGGATGACCAGGGATTATACTGATTTTCTGCGAATTTATGTCCCGGAAAATTCCTGGCTTATCAGTCAGAAGAATTTTGATGGTGCTAAATTTGGCAACGAGTTTGGCAGAAAATATTTTGGTTCAATTATCCGCGTTCCCATTGGAACTTCCGAGACCATTGAATTGGATTATAGCCTTCCGGAATCAATCAAAAATGACTACAACTTGAAAATTCAAAAACAGGCTGGTCTCAGTAATATCCCAGTAGATATTCATATTAAAAAGACAGACGGGTCAACCGAGGAATTTTCCAATATCTTAAATTAAAATTATGCTTTTCCTGCAAAAGAGATGGCTGCTAACCTTAAGGCACTACCTCTTTTTATTTTCCCCGAAGTATATTATGATAAATATACTTATAAATAACTAATTTTTTAGACTTAACTTTCTCATGAAGGTTAATGTCCAGAAAGTCGAAATTATGATTGAAGGAGTAAAGATAAAGAAATTAAAGGTTATTCCAGATGAAAGGGGTCGTTTAATGGAGATTATGAGGCATGATGATGAGTGTTTTGAAAAATTTGGTCAAATGTACATGACAACAAATTATCCTGGCGTGGTTAAAGGTTGGCATTATCACAAAATTCAAACTGATAATGTTACTTGCGTTTACGGAATGCTTAAAGTTGTTTTGTATGATGATCGGGAGGAGTCTGCAACAAAAGGTGAAATTAATGAATTTTTCGTAGGTGAGCACAATCCAATTTTGGTTACAATTCCATCCGGCGTTTATCATGGTTGGAAAAATGTTTGTGAACATGAGGCAATAGCCATCAGCGCCCCAACAGAGGCTTATAATTATAAAGAGCCGGATGAATTTAGATTAGATTATAATGATCCAAAGATTCCATATAATTGGGACATCAAAATGTGTTAAGCTTATGAAAATATATGACTTAAATGAGCTTGGAATCATTAATAAAGATGAACGAGGTTGGATGACCGCCAAGCTTGCTGAATTTGCGACTGAACAAGGGTGTGAAATAAAAAACATCCATATTGGCACCATCGAGCCTGGACAAATTAGAGGAAATCATCTGCATAAAAAGCAGAAAGAGTGGTTGTTTATATTTGGTGGTGACGCTACTTTAACGTGGAAAGAAAATGAAAAACTTATTAGTAGAGAAATAACAATTGCAGATAAATTATTGTTTGAAATTGAAAAAAGTTGTCCCCATGCTATTAAGAATACCGATAAGCGTGAAATATATGTATTAGCTTTTGCGGATTTAGCTTATGACAAGAATCAACCAGATAGATTCTTTGAAAAGCTGATCAATTAGTTAGCTCAAAACTATGCCAGAAAAAAAGCGAAAACTAAAACCCTGGACAACTTTGTCTTCAAAAATCGTACATAAAAATAAATTTTATGCAATTAGGCATGATAAATATGTTTTGCCAAATCAAGAAATAGGGGATTATTTTGTTTTCGACAAAAAGACTGCCGTTTTCATAGTTCCGGTCAAAGATGGAAAAATAATCATGGGTAAACAATTTCGCTATCCAATCAAGCAATGGTCAATAGAAGTTCCAGGTGGGGGAGTTAGGGAGGGACAAAGTCATTCAAAAGTTGCTAAACAAGAATTAAAAGAAGAAGCTGGTTATATTGGAAAACTAAAAAAAATTGGCAGCTTTGCTACAAATAATGGAGTTTCTAGTGAAATAACTTCAGTGTTTTTAGCAACTGATTTAAAATTTATCGGGACAAAATTGGAAAATACTGAAGATATAAAACCTCTTGAAATTGATATTACCAAAGCTTACGAAATGATAGAAAACGGTGAAATTATCGACAGCATGACAATTTCCGCCCTTTCTATAGCACGCAAGTACCTACTGAATAATTCAAAATAATGCGTTAATTCGTTAATGCTTTAATAAATAATAAAAAAATTATGCGTTTATTAATAACCGGTGGCGCTGGATTTATTGGATCCAACTTTATCCATCATATTCTCAAAACTTATCCGGACTATGAAATCATCAATCTTGATGCCCTCACCTATGCCGGAAATTTGGAAAATCTGAAGGAATTTGAGCAAAATCCCCGATATTCCTTTGTCAAAGGGGATATTTGCGATAAAGCTTTGGTTGAAGAATTGGTTGCAAAAGTTGATATCATTGTTCATTTTGCCGCCGAATCGCACGTAGACCGCTCTATTATGGACTCAGAAGCCTTTGTTCGTACGAATGTGATTGGAACCCACGTTCTGCTTGAAGCTGCCAGGCAGGCAGGAAACAAGCGTTTCCATCATGTTTCAACAGATGAGGTCTTTGGATCCTTGCAACCAGATGACGCACCATTTTCCGAAACCACGCCCTATGACCCACGTAGCCCATATAGCGCCTCCAAGGCTGGCTCAGATCATCTTGTGCGAGCCTATTTCCACACCCACGACCTTCCGATCACGATTTCAAATTGCTCCAACAACTATGGACCATATCATTTCCCAGAAAAATTAATTCCGCTAGTCATTACGAATTTGATTGAGGGCAAAGAAATTCCAATTTACGGTGACGGTTTGCAAGTCCGCGATTGGCTTTATGTAGAAGATCACTGTAAGGCAATCGATCTTATCATTCACAAAGGAAGAATCGGTGAAACATATTGCGTCGGTGGAAATGGGGAAAAACCTAATCTTGAAATAGCCAAAGCCATTTTGAAATTGCTTGGTAAAGATGAAAGCTCTATAAAATATGTCGAGGATCGCAAAGGTCACGACAGACGCTATGCGATCGATTTTTCCAAACTGAAAAATGAGCTTGGCTGGGAGCCACAAGTGACTTTCGAAGAGGGTCTACAAAAAACCGTTGCCTGGTTTCAAAACAATGAAGCCTGGTGGAAAAATGTCAAAAGCGGGGAATATCAGACATATTATAGTGAGCAGTATGAGAAATAAGAGTTTTTGTGGATTGTTAGTTTTTCTATATTTAGAAAGATTTTAATTTTCAAATCTCAATTTCCAATTTCCAATAAATTTTCAATGATTAAATTTTAAAAAATTATATTTTATATTATATTGAAACGGAGCTCAACTCCGATTCGGAGTTGAGCTCCGAAACAGTAACTCGATTAGAATTTATGACTAAAAAAATCTTCCTGACAATTTTTGCAACGATGTTGTTTCTTTTTCCAAATCTTTCTTTCGCGCGAGTAGGCGTGACCGATTGGTACATTAAAGATTTTGATTCGCAAATTGTTGTTGGTAAAGATTCTTCTTTGGATATTACAGAAACCATCACGGCTGATTGCGGAAATGCAGTCGGCAAGCATGGAATTTTTCGCATTCTGCCAACTCGGCTAAATATCGCTGGAGAAAAAATTCAAACTCCCGTTACGCTTTTAAGCATTACCAATGAAAAAGGAGAGGCTTATTCATATCAAACCATTAAAAATTCAGCTGACGGCACTGTGACTTGGAAAATTGGTGACCCGAACAAAACTGTTCAGGGGGTCAATGTTTTTGTCATTCACTATCAAGTGAAAAATGCCGTTCGTTTTGGCAATCAAAATTTCGACGAACTTTATTGGAACCTTAGTGGAAACTTTTGGGATTTGCAAATTGACAAATTTCACGCTTCCATCAAATTTCCCAAAGAAGTGCTCAATAGCAACACAGTCGTAGACCATTATACTGGTTATATGAATTCCAAGGAAAAAAATTTGGCAACCTTCCAGTGGAGCGCTCCAAACATTCTCAAATTTGATTCTACGCAAACTCTCCTAGAAAAGCAGGGAATCACAGCTTCAATAACTTTTCCAAAAGATATTTTTGCCCAATATCAACCAAGTTTTTGGGAAATTTATGGGGGATATCTTTTCTTTTTAATCCCGCTTTTAACTTTTCTTCTGGTTTTTCAACTTTGGAAAAAATATGGCAAAGATCCAGTGGTCAACAAAACCATCATTGCGCAGTATGAAATTCCAGAAAATCTTTCACCAATTGAATCCGGAATGTTGATGAAAAGTGGTGGTTTTGAAAATTCTTTTATCACGGCAGAACTCATTTGGCTGGCAACCAGGGGCGTCATTTCAATCAAGGAAATTGAAAACAAAATCCTCTTTTTTTCTAGCAAAGATTATCAACTGACAAAAAATGACAAGCCAGAAATTGAAAGCTCGCTTAACGAAGCACAGAAAAAAATTCTGGAAAATATTTTTGAAGCTGGAAATGTAATTTTGCTTTCAAGCTTGAAAAATTCTTTTTACAAAAATATCAGCAAAATCAACGAGGCTGGCAAAAACGTTCTAAAAACCAAGGGATTTATTTTAACTACTGGCTCAAATATTGGTGTTGGTTTTTTGGTAGCGGGCATAGTCCTTATTTTTGTAGCCTTTTCTAGTTTTGCAACTTCGCTTTTCTTAGGTGCAAGTTTAATTGTTAGCGTTTTAATTTTATTTGGTTTTGGATTGCTGATGCCAAAGCGAACAAAGAAAGGTGCTGAGCTTAATTGGCAAATCAAGGGTTTCAAGCTTTTTATGGAAACGGTTGACAAGGATCGAGCGAAATTTTATGAAAAAGAAAACATTTTTGAAAAATGCTTGCCTTATGCGATCCTTTTCGGGATGACAAAACTCTGGATCAAAAAAATGCAAGAAATTTATGGCGAGCAATATTTTTCAAACTACGCCCCAATCTGGTATGCTGGCAATCTTTCTTCATTTAATGCTGACAGTTTTGCCAGCATTATCGACAGTCTTTCATCTGACATCGCGTCTTCGACTTCTGTGCCTTCCGGCAGTGGCGGAGGTGGCTCTTCTGGCGGTGGAGGTGGCGGAGGAGGCGGAGGCGGTTGGTAACTCATTGCTTAAAATATGAAGAACTTATTTATTAAATTATCAGATGAAAGACAAGGAGAGATAATCATAATCTTGGAAGCTTTACTATGGGGCTTGTTTCCAATTATGACCGTACTTGCTTTAAAAAGTATACCGACTCTTTTGGCACTTGCCTGGAGCACTTTGTTCGGAGCCATCTTCTTTGCCTTGATTATATCTTTTAAGAAAGGTTGGCGACAATTAAAAAATAAAACGATTCTTAAGGATATATTATTTTCAACATTGTTCTTGGGCGTTTTATATTATGTATTTTTTTTCTTTGGTCTACAACACACAAGCCCTGGAAATGCAAGTCTTATTGCTATGACAGAAATATTTTTCAGCTTTTGTTTTTTTAATCTATGGCGCAAAGAATTTGTGACTTCAAAACAAATTACTGGAGCGATTTTGATGGTCATTGGAGGTATTATTGTCTTATATCCAAACATTCACAGCTTTCAAATCGGAGATATTCTGATTCTTTTGGCTGGTTTTATTGCGCCACTTGGAAATTTTTTTCAAAGAAGAGCCCGGAAATCAGTCAGCAGTGAGGTAATTCTTTTTATTAGAAGTTTACTTAGCGCAATTGTGATTTTCGTCTTAGCCTATCTTATGAAAGCGGATTTTTCTGCAATTGATTTAAAAAAAGTTTTCATTTTTCTCATCATAAACGGTTTCTTCTTACTCGGTCTTTCAAAATTCCTATGGATTGAGGGTATCCATAGAATTGGAGTAATGAAAGCCAATGCTTTGAATGGATTGGCTCCATTGATAACGCTCTTATTTACATGGCTTCTATTGGGGAATTTGCCAACAAGATTTCAATTATTTGCTTTTATTCCAATGTTCTTCGGAATCATCTTACTTAGCAACAATTTAAACAACAAAAAATAATAAAAATTTTAAATAAAAAACATATGAAAAAGACAATCTTCGGACTTTCAATTGCAGGTTTTTTGTTTGCAAGTTATATGAGCGGGATCAAATTCTTCACTCAAGCTTGTGCTTTCAGTGAACCTTGTCCATTATTTTTAGGCTATCCGGCTTGTTATTTCGGACTAGCAATGTTTGCTCTGTTGGTTTTGTTTTCTGCAATGTTGTTCTTTTCAAAATTGGAATAAAAAAAAGCGCTTCTCTCAATTTTGACCATTTCCTTGGCTGGGATTTTATTTGCGGGTTATTTTAGCATTAAAGAATTACCACTTTTATTCTCCGAGGGTTTGGGGGCCTATGCTCTTGGACTGCCAACTTGCACCTTGGGTTTGATTTTCTATATTCTTATTTTTATCCTTTCTGTTAATCAGAGTTTTAGTAAAAAATAATGCCACTGGACTTTTTATCGCAAAATTGATTTAATTTAAGCACAAACAGATCTTTAATTTTTTAATAACTGAGACTTTCATGGAGGGCGTTACTTATGATAAAAAATATTAGCCCAAATATTATGAAAGGTTCGAAGACGGTGCCTCCCTACAAGGATGGCGAGGATTTTCGAGAATGGAAAAAATGGGCCGAAAAAACTCGTAGAAATCCACAAAAAAGACCTACTTTCCCAAAAAAGTGCTAAGAAAATTTTTATCAACTAGCTCCAAAGGGGCAAAAAACGGAGGACTTTTTATGGACATTGTTTTTCTTTTTGAGGGCGTGTCAGCTATCGCAAATAAGCTTTATTGCTTTTTAGCAGATATGCTATTGAAAAATACCTTCTTTACTATAGATGCTGAGGAGACATGCGATTAATGTTTTTCGCATTTTCTAGGTGGTATTTCCGTTTCACGGAATACCACCGCTTTTTCTTTTTAGTGGACAAATCATTCAGAATTTGCAAGAATTAAAAAATAAAAAAAGAAATTTTATTTTTATAAAATATTGAACATATGAAAAAATTCGTAATAAACCCCCTGAATCATGTAGAGTTAATGGATTTTTTAGATGATAAAGCAAAAGAAATTATAAAATACTTTATCGTTAAATCATTATTTGCTCAGCCAGAAACAAAAATTGGGCAAAATACTTTACCAATTCAAATTCCAAAAGAGCATATGGAACAATGGTTCACACAAGCCCTTGATGTTAAGCCTGTTGGTGCTGGCTCATACCCTATAGATATTTATAATGAGCGTGAGCATTGGGGTGCCGACATAAAAATGCTTAATATTAAAGTGGGGGAGGCGGGAGATATTATCAATACTGATAGCGGAGAAGCCTCCCTTGGACAAAATTTTTCAGATGCCGGAAATAAGTTAGATTCATTGTTTCATTCAGGGTATTATAACAAAATTAAAAATAATTGGGTTGAATTATACAGAGAAAAATACGAAACATTGAAAATAAATTATCCGTCAATTAAAAAGATATATTATTTTTTTATCCTAAGACCAGGCGTACAGAGTGGCGGGGCTAATTTTTATTTCACGGGAGCAGTTGTGAACCTGGAAAACCTAGGCCAAGTAAGAGTTAACAAAAAAAGAACAACTAGCAATTCAGTATTTTTAGACGGATTTATTGATAGTGATTTTGGAAACACTAAAATATACAAAGCAAAAAAGCGACTCGAATTAAGATTGAAACCATCAAGGTGGATTGATTTTGATATGGCTATTGAAATTAAAACTTCTTTTTCTCCCGCCAGCATTAATCTTAGAGATATAAACATTGGTCCTGAATATTTGCAGGAGCAAATAAATGCAATGAAAGACATTAAACTTGATTTTATAGCATAATCACTTGAATGTTTCCTTGTTTAATTCATTGCCTGCTTCATTCTTTTGGCAATTTCAGCCAGCACTGTAACTGTTACTGAATTACCAGCTTGTTTATATAGGGCGCAGTCAGCTAGTTTTTCGGGAAGTATGAAATTTTTTGGAAAACCTTGAATACGAAAACATTCCAGAGGGGTTAACTTTCTAATACCCTTGTCATCTTTAATAATTGGTACATTGTGACCACCCATACCCATATTGGCTGTCAGGGTTGGGCAGACTCCTCTCTTGTTCTCTCTGACATATCTTCTTCTCCATTGATAAACTTTTCCATCTTCTTTAACAAAGTCTTTTAATTTTGAATAAAGTGGTTTTCCATTGTAGTAATATTTTTCAGCTACATTCTTTTCCAATAAATCCATAACTTTTACTTTTAGTTTTTGAGGCTGTGGAAATTCAAATTTTTCAATATATTCCTTATTTTTGAAGCCCACAATGTAAATTCGTTCTCTATTTTGAGGAATATTCCCATATTCCATACTGTTTAGAACTTTTGATTTCACATGATAACCTAAATCTTTTAGTGTTTGCATTATAATGGAGAAAGTTTTCCCTCCATCATGTCCTTTTAAGTTCTTCACATTTTCCAAGAGAAATCCTGCTGGATTTCTAGCTTCTAATATTCTAGCAACATCAAAAAATAAATTACCACGATTTTCATCGTCAAATCCCTTGCGATACCCAGCAATAGAAAAAGCCTGACAAGGAAAACCACCTAAAAGAAAATCGAATTCTGGCAAATCATCAATTCCGATTTTACGGATGTCTTCAACTATCAATTTGGAATTCTTGAAATTTGAATCATAGGTCTCTTTGCAATTTTTTTCAAAATCATTTGCGAACACTGTTTCGAAACCAGCTTTTTCAAAACCTAACCTGATTCCACCAACTCCCGCAAAAAGATCAAGCGTGCGAAAAGAGGCGGTTTTTTTTTCTTGATTTTTAATATTACGGATGATTTTTATAACAACACCTCTAATTTCAACTTCTTTTCTAAAAAATGGCAGAAGCGCTTGATTTGCAGGTTGAAGTCTGAAACGATTTTTTTCTTTGTATATTTTTTTCAAAGTTGCTTCGTTGTCATCAATAATAGCCACGACAGTCTGTCCATTTTCAGCAACTGATTGTTTTTTAATTACAACAATATCTCCATCAAAAATTCCTTCTTCAATCATGCTGTCTCCTTGAACTGTTAAGGCATAATAATTTTCATCCTTCTTTAATTCTTGACTAGATATTGCAATTGTTTCATTTTGAGTTTCAATAGCTTCAATTGGTTGTCCAGCAGTTATGATTCCAATTAGTGGTATTTCTACTAAATTATTTTCTGTTTTTAATTCTATACCACGAGCAGAACTGCCGTTTTTTAAAAGAAAATCTTTTTCCACAAGTGTTTCAATATGCTGATGAACCGTTGAGAGTGCTGAAAGTTTAAAGTGTTTTTTTATCTCTTCAAAGGTTGGCGAGAACCCCTTCCTGGCTATATAAGTTTTTATGTAATCCAAAATTTGTTTTTGTCTTTTTGTTAGTGTAGCCATTTTTTTATTTAGTTATCTTTTTATTGATACGTTTGTTATTATAACCGAATATTTACCGAAGTGCAAATTTTAATTTTTAGTTGCTAGACAAACCCTCTTAAATTTGCAATAATAAAGGGGTTAAAGCCTAAAAATTAAGTTTTTCTCTATATGCAAAAAGTTTTAATAATCGGTGCCAAAGGTATGCTTGGTCAGGAATTGGTCTTGCTTTTTAAGAGTGACCGCGACTACAAAGTAACGGCTTGGGATTTTGAGCAAATTGACATCACCGATGAAATTCAAATTAAAGAAAAAATCACCAAACTTGCGCCAAGCATTATTATAAACGCAACTGGCTATAACGCCGTCGATCTTTGTGAGAAAGACAAAGCTGAATTTGAAAAAGCCAAAAAAATCAACGGCAAAGCTCCAGGATATTTGGCAAAAATCGCCAAAAAACTTGACGCGACCTTGGTTAATTATTCGACAGACTATGTCTTTTCTGGGATGCCAGAACTTCCCGAACCGACTGGTTGCGGAGGCTCTTGCAATTCTTGCAATTTGCATGAAGGTTTTGTGCCTCAAATTGGCTTTGATGAAGATGCAATTCCTCAGCCGGTTCAAAAATATGGCAAAAGCAAATTGATGGGGGAAATTGCCGTGCAAAAATATGGAGAAAAATATTACATCATCCGTCCTTCAAAAATTTTCGGCAAACCAGCCAAAGCTAAAAATGCCAAAAAAAGTTTCTTTGACGTGATGTTGGAGATTGGAAAAAAGAAAGAAAAGGAAGTTCGCTCTGTCAAATCCTCGATGAGTCGAGGTGCAAAGCAATTTGACGGGGTAAAAGTTGTCGATGAAGAAACTTCTTGTTTCACCTATGCGCCTGATTTGGCTAAAAAGACCAAGGAAATTATTGAGGCCAATAAGCCTTTTGGCATTTATCATGTTACCAACGAAGGAGCTTGCACTTGGTATGAGGCGGTTGTAGAATTATATCGGATGACAAAAATCAAAACCAAGGTCATACCAGTTTCTGGAGATGAGTTTCCACGTCCCGCCCAAAGGCCCTATGTTTCAACGCTCATCAACACCAGGCTCAACCCAATGCGAAATTATAAACTGGCGTTAAGAGAATATCTAAAAAATACTAAGTAATTTTCAATTTACAATTCACAATTTCCAATTAACAACCAATGCCTCAATTTCCAAACATTGAAACTTGAAAATTCAATGAAAATTGAAAAATGATCATTGAAAATTAAAATTCATGACATTTGATAATCTAAAAAAACAAGATCCAAAGATATACACTGCAATTACTGGTGAAATAAAGAGACAGCAAGAGGGAATGGAGCTGATTGCTAGTGAAAACTATGTTTCCAAAGCTGTGCTTGAAGCGCTTGGGAGTGTTTTCACAAACAAATACTCGGAGGGTTATCCTGGCAAGAGATACTACGGCGGGCAGGATTTTGCTGATGTGGTTGAAACCTTGGCAATTGAGCGAGCCAAAAAAATCTTTGGGGCTGAGCATGTCAATGTGCAACCACATTCTGGTGCGCCAGCCAATATGATTGCCTACAATGCAATCCTGAAGCCAGGCGACACGGTTCTTGGCATGGATCTTTCTCATGGAGGACATCTGACTCACGGTCATCCTTTGACTCTCTCAGCCCATATTTATAATTTCATTGGCTATAAGACCAACAAGGCAGGAGAAATCGACTATAAAGAACTTGAAAAATTAGCCCTTAAGCATAAACCAAAATTAATCTTGGCAGGTTTTTCCGCGTACACCCGAAAACTTGATTATAAAAAGTTTCAAGCTATTGCCAAAAAAGTCGGTGCTATTTCAATGTTTGATATTGCTCATATCGCTGGACTCATTGCCGGCAAGGCAATTGAAAATCCAGTGCCATATTTTGACATCGTGACAACCACCACGCATAAAACTCTTCGCGGACCTCGCGGTGGAATGATTATGTGCAAGGAGCAATTTGCCAAAGCAATTGACAAATCAGCTTTTCCTGGTTTCCAAGGCGGACCACATATGAACAACATTACTGCCAAAGCCGTGGCCTTTGGTGAAGCATTGCGACCTGCTTTCAAGACATACGCCAAGCAAGTAATCAAAAATGCCAAAGTTTTGGAAAACGAACTTCGAAAAAGAGGCTTTGAAATAAAATTTGGTGGAACTGACTATCATATGGTATTGGTTGATGTGTATGGAAGCAAGGGGATTACCGGCAAACAAGCCGAACACGCCCTGGATGAAGCCGGCATTACGGTCAACAAAAATATGATTCCCGATGATCCTCGCTCTCCGATGGATCCAAGTGGCATCAGAATTGGCGTGCAGGCTATCACAAGCCGAGGAATGAAAGAAAAGGAAATCAAAACAATCGCCGGCTGGATCGAGGAAATCCTGCTTGCTCATGACGACAAAAAAGTTCTCACTCAAATTAAAAAAGAAGTGACGACTTTTTGCAAGAAATATCCTATATACCCAACCGTGTAAGCACGGAATTTACAATGATCAATTTTCAATTTTCATTGAATTTTCAAATTTCAATGTTTGGAAATTGAGACATTGGTTATTAATTGGAAATTGTGAATTGGAAATTGAAAATTTAAAAAATGTAATTTTTTACTATTATGGAAGAAACAATAAAACCAAGAAGACGAAAAATGAAAGGTGTCATTTTGGCAGGAGGAACTGCCACAAGGCTTTTTCCAATGACCGCTACAACTAGCAAGCAACTTTTGCCGGTCTATGACAGACAGATGATTTTTTATCCGCTCAATACATTGATTAAGGCTGGAATCAGAGATATTCTTGTGATTGTGGCGCCTGAACACTCTGGTCAGTTTTTGAACTTGCTTGGTTCGCTTTTCAAAAAATATGGTATCCACATCACATTTGAAGTTCAGTCAGTACCACGCGGACTGGCAGAAGCATTGACTTTGGGAGAAAACCACATTGGCGATGATAATGTCGCGTTGATTTTAGGAGATAATATCTTTGAAAATGATTTTTCAAAACAAATCAAAGAGTTCAGGACTGGCGGACATATTTTTGCCAAAAAAGTTTCCGACCCTGAGCGTTTCGGGGTTGTCAAATTCAACAAAAACAACCGCGCTATTGAAATTGTGGAAAAACCGAAGGATTGGATTAGCGACTATGCGGTGACTGGTCTTTATCTTTACGACAATGATTGTGTAGAAATTGCCAAAAATATTAAACCATCCGACAGAGGGGAAGTTGAAATCACAGAAGTCAACAAAGCCTATCTCAAAAAGAAAAATTTAGAGGTGACTATTTTTGATGGTGAGTGGCTTGATGCTGGAACCCCGGATTCGCTTTTGGAAGCTAGCAGGATTGTTAAGGAAAAGGAAATCACCAAAAACTTCCATCCCGTTATTGATGAAGCGATTACTGAATTTAGTGAGGATTTGAAAGTTCTTAGTAAGAAGAAATTAAATTAATCAAGTATAAATTTGTCATTCTGAGCGAAGTGAGTCCGACTATAAGGAGGACGAACGTAGTCGAAGAATCTGAATTTATTAGACTCAGATCCCTGCCTACCGGCAGGCAGGCTTCGACTGCACTCCGACACTTTGGAGTGTCGTCGCTTCGCTCAGGATGACAACTGTGTAAATTATAAATACAATAAACAACAACAAACAATATGACTAAAATCACCAAAGCAGTCATCGCAGTTGCAGGTTCAGGCACCAGGCTCTTGCCAGCAACCAAATCAATGCCAAAAGAAATGCTTCCGATTGTCGACAAGCCAATCATCCAATTAGTAGTGGAGGAATTGGTTGAAGCTGGAATCAAGGATATTATCTTCGTAACCCGCTGGGACAAAAAACCCCTTGAAGATCATTTTGACCACAGCACGGCTCTGGAAGATGACTTGCGAAAAAATGGCAAAGAAAAATATGCTGATATGATTGAAAAAATCGCCGATATGGCAAATTTCATTTATATCAGGCAAAAAGGTCCCTATGGCAATGGTACGCCAGTTTTATCAGCTGCTTCACTAGTTGAAGACGAACCTTTTGTTTTTGTTTGGGGAGATGATCTTGTCAAATCAGAAGTTTCCTTCACTAAACAGATGATTGAGGATTATGAAAAAAATGAGAAATTGATGATTGGCGTTCAGGAAGTTCCGCTTGAAGTTGTCAACCGTTATGGCATTGTCAAGCTACGCGAAGGAACCAATGAAATTGAAGATATTATCGAAAAACCAACTGTCGAAGAAGCGCCTTCTCGCCTTGCTGATTTTGGAAGAATGATTTTAGATCAAAAATTTATTGAAATCCTTCGCAACACTTCTTTAGGGAAAGGCAATGAACTTTGGATTGTGGATGCCATCAAAACCTATGTTAAAAACGGCGGAATCTTTTTAGCTAAAGAACTAAAGGATGGAGATTGGCTCACCACTGGAGATCCGTTGAATTATCTGAAAGCTACCTTGGCTTATGCTTTCGACCGAGAAGACCTTAAAAAAGACCTGGATGAATATATCAGCCAGCTCCAAAGCAAAAAATAACCAAAAATCCCGCCTCAAAAGCGGGATTTTTAATTAAAAACTAAGATGATTGACTTTTAAGCTTTTTTGTGAAAAAATAACAAATCAGATAAAAAACAAACTATAATGATGTACTGGATATATTTCATCATTTTTACCTTAATAGTCTTTATCCCTTCTTTTATCTCAGAAGGTGTTTTCGGTCTTAGCGCAGTTCAGTCTCAAGAATATGCAATTTTATTTTTGGGAATCCTTGCTTTTTCTTTGTTCACAATATTAGAAAGACGCCTCAAAAAAGATGAAAAAGAAAAAATCAAAATGATAGGTCAAATGAGCAGAACCAACAAAGATTTGACTTATTCCTATTCATATATTGGAGAAATCAACCGAAAGCTAGATATCATTATGAATATAGCGCTAGGTCTTCCTGAAAGCTCTAATTTAACAGCAAAAAAGCAAAGGGAATTATATAATTCAATTATGGAGGCAATCCGCTTGTTTGGAAAATCAAATGACTTCGTGATTCGCTTTGCCAACCAAACAACTGGAGAAATTTTGAAAGAAGTCAAAAGTAACAATGATGTTGTGATAAATTTTTCGCAAAAAAATTGCAACCCAGAAACCCACGTTGTTGAAAATGATCAAATCCTTGCAGTACCATCACCAAAAGCTATGGATGGAGTTTATTCATGCATAATTATGAAAAAGCAAAATTCCAAACAAAAAACTAGTGATTTTGAAACAATGAGTGTCATCGCAATGCAGGCCTTATCACTTTTTATGTTAATAAGCAACAAGAGGGCTAATCGCAAACATACCAAGCCTTCGCCTTGAAATTTTCCCCGGCCTGCCGTATAGTAAAGAAGCTACCGAGTTATAAAGCAAATATGTCGGCACAATCCGTTAAGGCTTTAATTCATTAATATCCAATAAATAATTTCGATTCATTATGAAAATAATTCTTTTGCAAGATGTTAAAAATATAGGCAAGAAAGGACAAATCAAGGAAGTCCCTGACGGATATGCCCGTAATTTTCTTTTGGCCAAAAAACTGGCAACCAGCGCAACTCCGGCAGGCATTGCAACTGCGCAGAAGGAAGAGGAGAAAAAACAATTTATTTTAAAGCAACAAAAAGAACAATCCCAGAAGTTAGCTGATGCCCTTAACGGAAAGCAAATTGTCGTGAAAGCTCGCTCAAAAAACGAAAAACTTTTTGGTTCAATTACTTCAAAAGATATTGTGGCTGAAATTAGAAAATTAAAATTAGAAGTTCCAGAAAAAGCAATTTCCGCCGGACATATCAAAGAGCTAGGATTGCACAAAGTGACCATAACCTTAGAAAACGGCATTATTGCCACCATAGATGTCCAGGTTGAACAAATTTAGGAAAAAGTATATAATGGATTTTAGGGGAAGTATCTTTTAGCAATACGATAACAAGGGGTCGCGCTTAGCGACTTTTTGTGTAGTTAAATAAAATTAAGCACTATGCTAATAGTGCGAATATATGCCAATCCGCAAATTGCGAATAAATTTTTAAGCACATTTGTGATTAGTGGATTAGTGTTCATTTGTGGATTAGCATCACAATAAAATGGAAAACAGAAAATACATCTTTGTTATGGGCGGGGTTATGAGTGGAGTTGGAAAAGGAATTACAACCTCTTCTATCGGCGCCATCTTAAAGGCTAGGGGATATAGGGTAACAGCCTTAAAAATTGATCCCTATGTCAATGTAGACGCTGGAACAATGAACCCGACCGAGCACGGAGAAGTTTTTGTGCTTAATGACGGGGATGAAACCGATCAAGATATGGGAAACTATGAGAGATTTATCGGCATCCAACTTTCTCGCGAAAACTATATGACCACTGGCCGGGTTTATGAATCCGTCATCCATCGCGAAAGGAATCTTGAATATGGAGGTAAATGTGTGGAAGTCGTTCCACATATCCCGCTAGAGGTAATTGATCGGATTAAGCGCGCATCTGAAAAAGACGACTCTGAAATCACTATGATTGAAATCGGAGGAACCGTGGGGGAATATCAAAATGTCCTTTTCTTGGAAACAATAAGAATGATGAAGATCAAAAATCCTGATGACGTGCTTTCAGTTTTGGTTAGCTATGTGCCAATGCCAAACAAAATTGGAGAAATGAAAACCAAGCCGACTCAATACGCCGTGCGAACGGTCAATAGTGCTGGGGTTCAACCCGATTTTATTATTGCCAGAAGTGAGATTCCAATGGATCAAAAAAGGAAGGAAAAGATTTCGATGTTTTGCAACGTCGGAGAGGAATATGTCATCAGCGCTCCAGATGTCGATAACGTCTATGAAGTTTTGCTTAATTTTGAACGCGACAACCTTTCTCAGCTCATTCTGAAAAAACTAGGACTGGAAACGAAACAATCCGATCTTTCACCCTGGAAAGACTTGGTTGAAAAAATCAAAACTGCAAAAGACAGCGTGACAATCGGAATCGTCGGCAAATATTTTGGAACTGGAGATTTTGTGCTTTCCGATGCCTATATTTCAGTGATTGAGGCGATTAAACACGCAGGATATAAAGCTGGGGTCAAGACTAAAATTGATTGGATTAATAGTGAGGTTTTTGAAAAAGAGCCAGAAAAAGTCGAGTCACTCTCTCAATATGACGGGGTTTTGGTGCCTGGTGGATTTGGAGGACGCGGAATTGAAGGAAAAATCAGAGCCATCAAATTCTGCCGAGAGAATAAGATTCCATTTTTTGGAATTTGCTATGGAATGCAACTAGCCGTCATTGAATATGCCCGCAATGTCTTGGGTCTTTCTGACGCAAACACCACCGAAGTTGACCGTGAGACAAAAAATCCAGTGATTGACATTATGCCCGAGCAGAAAAAAAATCTTGAAGATGGAAACTACGGAGCCACAATGAGACTCGGTGCTTATCCAGCCAAGCTTACAGAGGGAACCATCGCCAAAGAACTTTATGCCACTTCCGAAATCTCTGAACGTCATCGTCACCGATGGGAAGTTAATCCTGAATATATTGGAAAAATTCAGCAAGCTGGTCTTGTTTTTTCTGGAAAATCTCCAGAAGGAAAATTGATGGAGATTGCCGAATTGCCAATCGAAAAACATCCTTTCTTTGTGGCCTGTCAATTCCATCCGGAATTCAAATCCAATCCACTTCAATCACATCCGCTTTTCTTTGGTTTTGTCAGCGCAGCGAAAGAAAGAAGCACAAAGAAATAACTAGTAATAAGTAACCAGTAACTAAGTTCTAGTTGTTCTAGTTGTTCTAGCTGTTGTATTTGTCCAAATGTTTAGATGCTTAAATGTTTAAATGATTTTATGTCCGAAGAATATCTTGACCTTGTTGATGAAAATGGCAATTTGACTGGCGAAAAAGAGCTTCGCAGTGTTTGTCATGAAAAAGGACTTTGGCACCGGACCGCGCATATTTACGTATTTAGAAAAGTAAATGAGCAAATAGAATTATTAACCCATCTGCGATCTCTGACAAAAGATACTAGTCCAGGAAAATGGGCTTCAACGTTTGGAGGACATATCGTCAGTGGCGATACTCTCAACGAGACAATTTTAAGTGAAATAAGAGAAGAAATCGGTCTTAATATAAAGATTGAAGATTTAATTGTAGGCTTTGAGAAAAAATATGACGGGATAACCAATCGAGAGTATGTCAGCGTATTTTATCTTCCCTGCAAAAAAGAAGAAAAGGAATTATTTTTCAATGATGGAGAGGTTCAGCAAGTCAAATGGAGAAGTTTTGATGAAATAACAGAAGCTATGAGCAATGACAGTGAAAAATGGAGCACGAAACTTGATAATCTGCAGTTAATAAAAAAGGATCTGCTTTCAAAAATTACTTGATATAAAAAAGAAACTTCTCTGATCTGTACCCTCTAAAGTAGACACGAAGAAAAAAACAACTAGACACACTCTAAAAGATGATTTCTGTATTCAACGGGAGTCATCTTTTTGTGTTCCCATTGATACCTTTTATGATTGTAGTATT
>Ga0265593_1000464_pt1 | contig 22627 bp, 20 predicted proteins | sample saktaG_8_FD_190136 | JGI IMG/M metagenome (GOLD analysis project Ga0265593, IMG submission 190136) | Saline water microbial communities from Sakinaw Lake, British Columbia, Canada - sak_2011_5_24_36m | ecosystem: Environmental > Aquatic > Non-marine Saline and Alkaline > Saline ...
CACCCGATGGAGGCAACCACAGAGGGAGAATAGCTCAACCATTCACGCTTGATCTTCCATCCATGATGACGTTCCATCCATAGACACTGTGCCTCATACGCCTCATCTCTCATGATTTCATACCCCATCACGGGATGCTTGAGCCGATTTACTACTGCATCTAAAACACAGCTAGGAGTAGCAATATCCATATCCGCCACCCACATCGGCTGGACTTTATCGGTACCGAAAAGCTTTTGTCGCAACGTATATTTTTCAGCATTAGATTCACTTCTATCAATGGCGACAAACTCATCCATACCGTTTTTTCCAAACCTCAGACATCTGTTTTATATTAGTATATTTTTTTGCCTCATCTTCACCCTCGCCCACGACATACCGAAACCCCGCATGCTGAATAAAATGGCGACGAAATGCATAACGAGACTCTTTTACAATCTCATTACCCGTAGATGCCCATGACCCCCCCTTAAGGATATTGTGCTTCCCATCAAACGTCGGCTCTGAAAAATCATCATACCACGGATGAGTCTCAAACCCCTCAAACCCGTCCATCTGCGTTTGCGTCCATTGCCACACGTTTCCGACCACATCATAAAGCTCTCCGTGTGCAAAGGTATCCACAGGGACAGAAGAGGCATAATGGGCAAAATTGATATTGGAACGACTATCATCAAAAATCTCTGTACTCATACCCCCTTCTTCTACCATCACCCTCCACTCTGCTTCACTGGAAAGACGATAGATTTCACCCTCTTGCGCACTTTTCCACCGACAAAACGCTTCGGCTTCAAGAGCATTTACCTCTACTGGCCAATTGTACGGCATATCAATCTCACATGCCAACGTACGGTATCTAAAACTGCCATCTGATTGAGGAATCCAAAAAGGAGGGCATGAAGCATTGCGTATACTTAAATACTTCAACCCCTCATCATCCCACCATCGTGAAATACCATACCCGTTTGCCATGACAAAATCCATAAATTCACCATTACTGACCAAATAACGTGATGCTTCAAAAGCCTCTACATTATACGTGGCATAGCCGTATTCGTTGTCCCAACCATACAGACCATGGTCATCACAAGCTTTTCCAAGAGATATTTCTCTGGCTCCAAAATAAACTAAACTATTTTCAGGACACTCCCCTCGAACAGGACAAATCGGGAACTGGACATCTTCACGAATATATTCCAAAGACATTTGTCGATGGAGGACACTGGAGGTTTCAATATGAATCCGTTCATGCTCAATCCCCATCCAAATCGCCCAAAATGGATCTTGTTTAGTAATGGGTAACGTCATTGGCAAGGTCGTGATCATCTCATCCACGCAAGAACGAACACGATTTCGATATTCACACACCTCATTAACACTTGGCCATCTCAAACTTTTGCTGTTGGCATCCCACACCATCTCATCCACTCCAACGGCGAACAAAGATTCGAAATGGGGATTGATTCTCTCACTTAAACTACCCGAAGCAATCAGCTTATTAACATAAAAAATCGCCGTATGCGCAAAATAAAAAATCATCGGATGACGTGTTGGTTCCGATTGGCGATAAAACACCTCATCTGAGCGTAAAAGTTCAAATAATGATTCAAAAAGATTAAAACTTTGATGAAAATAATGGCGCAACTGAGTACGTGTATTTTCTATATTGTCTCCATTAAGTCGTACGGACTCCATTTGCTTGGCTATCACCTGCTAATCCTCTGCATTTCCCAATTTAAATTTGCCATTATTGTACCCTAGCGACTCTTATAGAAAAAACTTGAAAAAAAAGAAACCAAATAATCAAAAAATTTTTATGACGATATTTCTGCCCTCTCTTAACTCTCTCTTACAACCTGCATAAAGTCCGAAATTCAACACCTACCCCCGACATCATGGGGGCGTATCTCTTCAAATTCAACACTTAGAGCGAAATTTTACGCCGTCCTATCCTCAAAGATACGTCAAAGTTTGGACACACCCCGACAATGCCCCCATCTTTGGGGAGATCGTAAAACATCAGAATTTTAATATCAAGATGATACGCTCAATTTTGAGCCTAAAGTATTCCTTAGAGGAAAGCGGGGAACGAATCACAAAATTGAGAACGGCAAAATAGAAGTATTGAATTAATCGATGAGGTTAAACGTAGTAAAAAAGTGATTTTTTTATAAGATAGGAGACCCATGAGGAGACCCAAGGCAATTCTTAAGATATTAAATCCCTATTTATAGGCTTTCCACGTGGTCGGAGCGACCTGACTCGAACAGGCGACCTCTACAACCCCAATGTAGTGCGCTAGCCAAACTGCGCTACGCCCCGACGTATAAAATGTGGAGTGCAAGAATAATCAAAAATTGATTAATCCGACCTAAAAGGGTTAAAAGCTATACTCTCTTTATGAATCTAATCACTCCAATATTTCAAACCCCTTTATTAACTGCTTGTTTTACAACACGTCATGGCGGTATTTCTAAAACACCTTTTGACTCCCTAAATCTTGCTTTTCATGTCAATGACAACCCGACTGATGTCCATCAAAATCACCTTCTTCTCGCGAAAGAGCTGGGATATGAAGCAGAAAAATTGATTTATATGCGCCAGATTCATTCAGATAGCATTGTTATTGTCGATGAGATGATGGATTTTAACTCCCCTCCCGAGTGCGATGCCCTTATCAGCAATCGTCCTCATGTTCCCCTTATGGTGATGAGTGCCGATTGTACCCCTATCCTCATGTATGACAGCACTCATAACGCAATTGCGGCGATTCATGCAGGGAGAGCAGGAGCTCTCAATGAAATCCTTCCAAAAACACTCGAAGCGATGAAAGCTGAATATGGGACGACATCTGATACGGTTATGATTTTTTTAGGACCATCGATACAGGGGTGTTGTTATGAAGTGAACGAAACCATAGCTCGCGAAACAGTAGAAAAAGGATACTCAGATGCACTACGAAGAGAAGATACGAAAGTATTTTTAGATGTAAATACTATCTTATTGTTGCAATTGCACTCATTAGGGGTAAAAAAAGAGAATATTGAAGTGGTTAATCACTGTACCTCGTGCCAATGTGATACCTACTTTTCGTATCGTGCCGATGCCCACCATACAGGGAGAATCGCGGGTGTTATAATACTGCGATAGCCAACTGTTGAGGAAGTAAACCAAGAGACTCTTCGACGAGTGTCGTGTTACCGTGCTTTATAAACTCATCATCGTATTCAAAACTCACGACCTGAACATCCATGATTTTTTCTTCACTCAACCATTCGAGCAGTGCGCTTCCCACTCCGCCCATCCGTGCCGAATCACTAAATACATACCATCGTTTATGAAGTTTAGACATTCGCATTAGCATTTCACCATCAAGTGGTTTCACAAAACGTAAATCAAGCAAGGAAGGTTTTTTCTCCATAAGCGCTATCGTTTGTGCCGCACGCCCAACACCATTACCGTATCCGATAAATAATACATCAGAGTCATTGGAGATTAACAGCTGTGATTTTCCCGTCTCAAAAGGGAGGGAATCAGGTAAATTGGCTTCAAGAAATGCTCCTCTGGGATAACGAATAGCACACGGTCGATCATACCCCGCTGCATAGGCTACAATCTGATGAAATGATTTTTCGTCTCGTGGTGCGCACAGCGTCATGTTTGGGATAAGACGTAAAAAGCTAATATCAAATGCCCCTTGATGGGTTTCCCCGTCTTCACCAACGATACCGGCACGATCCAGTGCAAAAACAACCGGTAAATCCATCAAACACACATCATGAATAACTTGATCAAATCCACGCTGTAAAAAGGTGGAATAAATCGTACAAAACGGTTTAAATCCCTCTTTTGCCAAGGCTGCCATCGAAGTCACCGCATGCTGTTCGGCAATCGCCACATCCCAAAAACGCTCAGGATATTTTTCCATCAAAGCACTTAACCCCGTACCGCTTGGCATTGCTGCTGTTGCTCCCACTATTTTTGGATTATGGTCAGCTTGATGCATGAGGGCTTCAGCATAAATTTGTGTGGCACTTTTAGCAGAACTTTTCGTATTGGCCGTTCCACTTTTCAGATCAAAAGGAGAAACGCCATGCCATTTTTCATGTTTCCCCTCGGCAATTTCGTAACCCTTGCCTTTAATCGTCTGAACATGAACTAAAACAGGTTTTCCCATCGCTTTTGCCATGCTCAAAATATCCACAAGAGATTTAAGATCATGCCCATCGACGGGACCTATGTACTCAATTCCCATCTCTTCAAACAGTATCCCCGGAGTAATGAGCTTGAACGACTCTTCAAACCGTTTGGCAAGATAATGCGCCCCCTCTCCGAAGTTATCCACAAATTGTTCCGTTTTCTTTTTAAAACGTTGATAAAAGGGGCTCGCCATCGCGGAACTCAACATCCGACTAATTGCCCCGATAGGTTTTGCAATACTCATCTCATTGTCATTGAGAATAATCACCATCGGACATTTTCGATCCCCCAACTCATTGAGTGCCTCGTACACCATCCCCGCAGAAAGAGAGCCATCTCCGATAAGAACTACGGGGATACGACTCTCCTGCTCATTTTTAAGGGCAATAGCCTTGGCTGCTCCCACACCCAAAGAAATCGACGTTGAGCTATGACCTGCCACGAAATAGTCATGGGGGGATTCGGAGGGCTTAGTGTAGCCGCTTAGTCCATCAAAACGGCGTAGGGTTGCAAACTCCTCCCAGCGATCCGTAAGAAGCTTATGGGCATACGCTTGATGGGAAACGTCAAAAATAAAAGGATCTTTTGCGGAATCAAATACTTTATGCATTGCCACGATTATTTCAGTAGCACCCAAGGTAGAGCTCAAATGCCCGCCATTGGTACTGACAACTTCCAAAATACGATCACGAATTTTTTGAGAAAGTGCTTTTAGCTCATCGTATGTAAAATCTTTAATGTCCATTGTAGCCCTAATTATGATTCCAGCAACAACGATCTTTTCAATCGTTCAAACCGTTTTTTTATTTGTGAGTCAATATTTCCTAAATCACTGATAGCCACTACCCCACCTGCGCTAATCGCACGATCGGATAACACTTCAACATTTTTAAGAGACCCTACTTTTTCAGAAATAATCCCATGGTCATTTGGGTTAACACGCAACGTAATCTTAGCCGCATCACTAAGCTCTTCAATCAAAGATTCCGAAAGTTTAGCAGCGATTTTAGCACTGTTTTCCTGCGTCTCAATTCCAATAACCTCTTTGGCAATATCAAGGGCTGTATGGGTTAGCTCTTTTTTGATCTCACTAAGAGAAAGTGAAAACTGTGCCGCTGTCTCCTCTAATGTTTTTACGGACAATGAAAACTGATCTTGCCCCTGCGTATTACGTTGAGAACTTGCGGTTTGTTCTTGTGCTACTCCCGCTAAAAAACCTTCGTCAAAACCACTTTTTTTTGCCTCATCAAGCGCTTGCGCGTGTTCCTCTTGAAGGCTTTCAAGACGCATCTGCATTTTGATAAAATTTGAACTCATATCATCTGCTTTTTTTAGCAGAGATTCAATCAGCTCATCTTTTGATGACATTGATTCTCGATTTTTTTCCTCAGGGGCATCAATACCTTGAGGAGTTTGAAGCTCGAGTTCTTCGTATGCTTTTTGGACACTTGTCCCGCTTAATCCACTCAAAATTTTAAACTGGTATTTTCCGATTGCATGACCCGATAAATTATCTTTAGTAATCACAACATCTTCAATCATCGTTTTTAATCAATCATCTCTTCAGATGCACCCAATTCCAGTACACCTTGTTCAGCAAGTGCTTGAACTGCATCAACAATTTTTCGCTGAGCAGTCTCAACCTCTTTCATCTTAACAGCACCCAAGAACTGTAACTCTTCCACAAATGTATCTTTTGCCCGCTGAGACATACACGAATAAAACTTCTCTTTAAGCTCTTCTGAAGAACTTTTAAGTGCCAACATCAGATCATTCTTATCGACCGCTTTGAGAATTTCTCGAACTGCATTGACATCAAGACCTGCAATATCTTCAAATGTGAACATCATCTCTTTAATAGATGCTGCGAGTTCTTGATCCAATTGCTCAATCTGAGATAAGGTCTCTTTGGATACTTTTGCGCCCAAACGGTTAAAGACATCCGCAACCGCTCTTGGACCACCAACTTCCACTTTGTAGCTTGCCAAAGACTCTAACTTGGATTCAAGAACCGCACTCACTCTCTTAATGATGGCCGGAGAAATGTCTCCCAGTTTTGCCATACGGATAACGACCTCACCCCGTAATTCAGGGCTAAAAATATAAAGCGTTTCAGCAGCAGCAGAAGGATCCATATGCGCCAAAATAAGGGCTATGGTTTGAGGATGCTCAGTAGTAATGAAATCCGCTAATTGCTGCGGCTTGATTTTTGCCAAATAAGCAAAGTTTTGAGAACCTTGCATCGTTTTAGACAAACGCTCTAAAACTTTTTTGGCTTCGTCTGCACCTAATGCTTTATATAAAATCTCTTTTGCGTACTCTAAACCACCCGTATTTAAATACTGATTCGACTGAATAATTGCATAAAATTCTTCTAAAACGGCGGCGCCGATACTTTTTTCAATCGAATTATTATTGGCTATATATTTAGAAACTTCCGTAATGGATTCAACGCTCATACGACCAAAAATTTGTGCTGTAGCATCTTCACCCAATTGGATCAAAAGAATTGCTATTTTTTCGGCCATTCCCATTTCATCAAAATGTGCCTGTTGCGGTTGATTCAATGTCATATTAGATTCCTTATTCCCTACGTATTACGCAATGGAGCTGCTTCTTCATTGATAAGAGCTTGAATCAATGAGGCAATTTCATCAGGACGATCTTCCGCTATTTCACGAATTTTTTCGAGTAATACATCATATTTTAACTCATCTTCGTTGAAGCCGTCGCCAAGACCTAACTGATTTTCCACTTTTTTACGCATTTGCTGAACTTTTTCGATGAGATCTTCATCTTCATCATCACTTATTTCCAATATCGGCTTTTCAAACTCTTCTTCTTCTCGGGTGAACTCCAACATTCGATCTGCAAAAGGAAGAATAACTTTTTTGTACACAATAAAGAGAATTATGGCAACAAGAATGTATTTAAGAACAGGCATAAAAGGGGCAATATAGGTGGCAAAAAATGCCGATGTTTTAGACACAGCATCTTTAGAACCCATATTTCCCTTGGTCGCTTGAAACTCAAAATTTCGTACCGTCACCAAATCTCCACGTGCATCATCAATCCCTATGGATTGCTTCGTTAGCGATGTTATCGCATCAAGCTGTGTTTGATCGAGGGCAACATAGGCCATCTCGTCACCAACATCTCCATTCTCTGCTTTTTTGGCTTCGTATTTTCCGTCTACAACAACCGCTGCCGTAATGCGTTTGATTCGTGCGAACTCCATTTTGGTAGTAGAGACTGTTTTAGAAATTTCAAAATTGGTGGTTCCTGTCGTTTTTTCATATTTTTCACCGCTTCCAGATGTTCCAGATGAACCATTGACATCAGAGGGACCAATATTACTCACCGCACCGGGAACTCCTCCAACGGTTGCAGGTGATGCTCCATCACGTTTTTCTTCGGATGTTTGCTCACTACGCACAACGTTTTCAGGATCATATTTTTCAGACGTCGAGCTTTGCTCTGAAAAATCATACTCGATGGTTACTTTAGCAACCACACGCTCTTTACCTCCGATAAACGGGGCAAGAACGTTAATGATCTTTTCTTCTTGCTTTTTCTCTTCTTTGGTTTTGTACTGCTGCTGCATTTGGGAGAATTCCCCCATCATTGCTTCGGAATCACTATCTCCCAGACTTTCACCTTCAGAGTTGATCAACGTCACATTTTCCACTTTGAGCTTGGGAACGGCAGCCGCTACAAGTTTTTTAATCCCGCGAATCTGTTTAGGGGTAAGCTTACGATCTTCATACAGCTGCACCATAACCGAAGCCGAAGGTGGAACTTCCTCGGAGACAAATAACGTCTCTTTAGGCAAAGCAAGAGAGACACTTGACTTTTCCACCGGTGAAAGTGAATCAATAGAACGGGCAAGTTCCCCCTCTAATGCACGTCTAAACTTTACCTCTTGATCAAAATTGGTTGCGCCAAACTCTTGTTTGTCAAAAAGTTCAAAGCCTACATGCCCTTCTTTAGGAATTCCCATGGATGCAATCGTGATACGCTCTTTATACACGACCTCTTTAGGGACTTCGATAACATTATCACGCGGAATTTTATAAGGGATTTTATCTTTTTCGAGTTGCTGTACTACCTGCGCAGCATCTTGTGGAGTCAAAGATTCAAATAAAACCTGATAACCTTTATCTTCACTAGCCCCAGAATCAGACGTATACACGACCAAAAAAATCAAAAAACCAATAATACCTGCAACTGCAGCACCGATTATCGTTTTTTGTGCCTGGGTTAATTTCCCAAAAACAATCACAAGTTGTGAAAAAAGTGCTTTAAAATCCATTCTTTTGAATGCCTACTTTACAATAAAGGTTCTGTTAGTTCAAAAAATCGGTCATTTTGTATTGATGTGCCGATGGTTACGCGAATGGCGTTCAATCCATAACTGCTTAAATCTCGTATAATCATACCCTTTTTTAACAATTCTTGGGCTATTTTAGATGAATTTTTACTTTCAGGAAGCGATAATGTGACAAAATTAGTATAACTATCGATAATAGCAATCTTTTTTGACTGGGCAAAGGCTTCATAACGTTTCATTTGCTCAAAATTATCCGTGATACACTCCTGAACAAATACCTCATCTTCAAGTGCTATCGATGCAGCCTCCAACGAAAGAGTTGTAATGTTGAACGGTGGACGTACTTTATAAAGTGCTTCTATAATAGAAGCTTGTGCTATTCCATAACCTACTCGCATCCCACCCAAGCCATATGCTTTTGAAAATGTCCCTAAAAAAAGTACATTTCCAAATTTTGCTATTAAATCGCGAGGTTCAACCGCTTTTGAAGGATCTTTGAAGCGTGCATATTCCATGTAAGCTCCATCAACGATCACCAAGGTATCACTATCAATCTTTTCAATAAACGCAAGCATTGCTTCAGCATCTATCGCATCTCCTGTTGGATTGTTGGGTGTACACAAAAAGATGATCGACGGGTTATGCTCTTGGTAAAGTGCATAAAATTCTTCCATATTATGTTCACGTGAGGCAGTACGAATGATCTTTGCACCCACTTGTTTTGAATAAATCTCATACATTGCGAACGTTACGCTGTTCATTAGAATACTTGCACCATTATGTGCTTTTGCATGAATAGCGAATTCAATAACCTGATCGCTTCCAGCACCGATGATCAGTTCATTAGCAGCAATTTCATACTTTTTAGCCAATGCAGTTTTGAGCTTGACCATCGAATCATCTGGATACAGTGACATGTTATCAATAATTCCTCGAACGGCATCTTTGACTTTTGGTGAACATCCAAAAGGATTTTCATTACTTGCCAGTTTTACGATATCCTCTTTATTGATTCCATATTCACGTACAACCAACTCAATTGGCTTTCCTGCTTCATAGCTTTTTATGGATTCCAACGTACTGTTAAATTTCATAATTCTCCCTTTACATAGCTTCCAAGCCATGTTACTTCTTCTGTGTGTTTATTCACGACTTCTTTGACTTTTTCTTCATCAATATGACCAAAAAAGTCAATAAAAAACAAGTATCCAAAACCATCATTATCTCGTGCCGGACGACTTTCAATTTTACTAAGGCTAATCTCTGCGTTGTTAAAGTCTTCTAAAAAATGAAACAATGCCCCTGATTTTTGAGCATCCTTCAAGCGTACAAGAATGGATGTCTTATCTTCCCCGCTTGGTGCATTTTTAAAATCACTTAAGATAAAAAAGCGAGTAGCATTGTTATGCGCATCTTCAATATTCTCAAACAAAGTTGGGATTCCGTACAGCTTTGCCGCAATGTGTGAACAAATAGCAGCAGCCTCGGGATCTTTAGAGGCTAAAACAGCTGCTTTTGCCGTTGATTCCACAGGAATATGTTCAATTTTATCCAATCCATGCTCAAGTAAAAACTCTCGGCATTGACCAAAACCTTTGTCTTTCGAATAGATTCTTTTCACATGATGCAATTTTTCTGCTTTACTTGCAAATGCCATATGAATGGGCATATATAACTCTGCTACAATTTTGACACTGCTTTTACCTAACAGATCGAGTGTTTCACCCACCACTCCATCACGACTATTTTCGATAGGAACCACACCAAATTTAGCACGAGACGCTTCAAGCGTTTTAAATACCGCATCAATAGAACCCAGTGAAAGATAATCACTCATCGCACCAAAACGTGACTCTGCAGCTTGATGTGTAAAACTCCCTTCCGGTCCTAAATAGGCAATTTTTTCAGGAAGCTCAAGATTACGGGCTACCGCAAAAATTTCTAAAAAAATCGCCTCTATCGCTTGACGATTCAAAACACCGCCGGAAGTCATACTCAGGGTATCCAAACGATCGATAATTGCTTTTTCTCGCTCAGGTCGATACACGGCACCGTTATTTTGGTGCTTGATTTCACCTACACGCTGCACTACTTTCATACGACGATTTAAAAGTTCTATAACCTCATTATCTAATGCATCAATAATCTCTCGACACTCTTCTAATGTATTCATAAGTCCTCCAATACTGCTTGTATATCTGCGTAAACAGCGTTAGGCTGCTCACTCAAGTTTGGTAATATCTCTTCAGCCAAACGGTATTTACCGCTAAGAACAAAGACACCTTTCATCCCTAACTTTTGTGCAGGGATCAAATCTCCGGTGACGTCATCACTGATGATGGTTATATCTCTAAAATTTGATCCCTGCTTTTGATTCTCAAGCAATGACAAAGCCTCTTCAAAAAATGCTTCGCTTGGTTTCCCCACAACAGAATACGATATTGATGTTGCGCATTCCAACATTTTCAAAATGGCTCCAACTCCAGGATAGCGCTTATTATTTTTGACATAAATCGATGTTTCATGCATCCCGATAAGCTTCGCCCCACCTAAAAGAAACTGAATCATCTGTGCGTATTCTTCGTGATTAAAATCCTCTTTAATAGCAATAAGGACAACATCCGGAGATTCAAATTCAACCGTATAACCCATAGAACGCAATACATTTAAAAATGCTGCCGAGCCATACGCTGCAATCTTTTCATTTTTAGTAATATACGTTTCAAGCACCATCAACGGATCGAGATAGTGATGAGCAGGGATATTCAGTCCGATAGAATTCAAATAACCTAAAAATTCGATACTGGAGCTTTTTGTACTATTGGTTATCACCATATAAGGAATTTTTTCCTCATTTAAATAGTCAATAAAAGATATTGCTCCACGAATAGGCTGCTTCGTATTATCATCAATCAACGTCCCCTGCACATCAATAAAATACATTACAAATACGCACGCTCTAACGCAATCAAATCATCAAAACATTCTCGATTACGGATCATTCGTGCTTCGCCGTTTTCCATCGCGATTTCAGCCGAGCGACCACGTGTATTGTAGTTGCTCCCCATTCCAAATCCATATGCACCAGCACTGTGTACGACCAAAAGATCATTATGCTCCATTTTAGGCAACGGATAATCTTTGGCTAGAAAGTCACCGCTTTCACACACAGGACCCACAACATCTGCCAATGAGAGCTTGCCCTCTTTATCCAATACTTCAATACGATGATACGCTTTGTAAAGACTAGGACGGATAAGATCATTCATCGCACCATCGACAATTACAAATCGCTTCTTACCATTTTGTTTTTCATACAAAACCTGCGTCAAAAAGTAGCCGGCATTTGCTGTTAAAAAACGACCCGGTTCACAAATAATCGTGACATCAAGACCTTTGATCGCCCCTAAAATCGCTTGCGCATAGTCATAAGGAGTAATGGTTGTTTCATCGTTATAACGAACCCCCAAACCACCGCCAATATCAAAGAATTTGAGGTTAATATCGATTGCACTCAGCGAGCGCATCAAATCCGCTACAATAACAGCTGCTTCATAAATGGGTTCAAGCTCAGTCAATTGGCTTCCGATATGAAAATGAATACCGACAGCATCTAAAAAATCAGAATTTTTAGATCGGATGTACATCCGCTTAGCTGCATCAATTTCAACACCAAACTTATTATCATGAAGCCCCGTAGAGATGTAAGGATGCGTTTTAGGATCGATATTTGGATTAACGCGGACACTAATACGTGCCTTTTTATCCAATTCACGCGCAACCATCTCAACACGCAACAACTCTTCTTCACTTTCCACATTAATATAGAGGATGTCACTAAGAATCGCTTCACGAATTTCATCGTCACGCTTACCCACACCGCTAAAAAGTATTTTATATGCAGGTACTCCTGCCATCAATGCACGGCGTACTTCTCCGATTGAAACACAATCAGCTCCTGAGCCTAAAGAGGCAAAATGTTTAATGACACTCAAATTTGAATTTGCTTTAACAGCGTAAGCAAGAATGGATTTTCTCCCACGAAATGCCTCTTTAAGAGTCTCAAACTGCTCTCTCATCGCATCAAAGTCATAGATATACAACGGTGTCCCGTACGTTTGTGCCAAAGATTGAAATGGGATCACACTAAACCTTTTTGTACTGAATTTATTCGCGATTTTATCCAAAATGAGCTTAGATGAAGTGCACTAAGGATGGCTAATATACCAATTGGAGCCACTATCCCAACTTCTGGAGAGAGAGTTTTGTTATTTGCGAGCTCACCGCTCATAAAGAGTAATCCCCACACCACTAACGTCACCAATATTGAGCCGAAGCTGTACAAAGAAAGATTGCTAAAACGTGATCCGACCGGAACATAAGTGTAAATAAAAATAATCATCATTAATGCAAACCATGGTGTCAAGAAATTACGGTACAAAGAACTTTTTACCTTTGAAAGGTCAATATTTTGGGTTTCCAGCAGTTGAATAGCATCCAATGCATCCGTAATCGTATAATTAACTTTTCCCTCATAAATTTGATCCAAAATCTTGGGTCTAAAATCGTGTAATACTCGAATATTTTCTACATCTCGTATCGTAATTCCGTCTCCCTTTAAATCCAAAGTTTCAGGGGGAGAGACAATATGGGCACGTTGGATATTCCAATAACGATCTTTATAATAGGCATCTTCAGCACTAAGTGCCTCTTTAAGCTTTCCATTTTCAAAACTAAACACCCGTATCGTATGCGCCTTTTGACTCATGGGATTAAGCATTCCAAAGAAAATATAGTTTCCTTCATGGGTAAAAAATAAATTATTTGTCGGAGTCAAAAACTGTGAGGATGTACGCAAATTATCTGCATACTCATTGGCTCTGGCAAACGAAGTTGTATGTGCGGCGATATAGCCCGATAAAAAGGTAATCACGACAAAGAGAATCGGGGATAAGACTTTCATTCGCGAATAGCCAAGAGCATAAAAAGAGGTGAGTGCGTTGGAACGGATCAATTCAATAATAGTAGCAATAAAGGCGAAAACCAACGAGATTGGAAGCATCATATCCAAAGCATAAAGCCATTTATACATGCCATATATGATGACTAAATTGGCAGAAGCAGGGAGAGATTCCCCATTGTTAAGCATATCAAATCCAAGCATAAATCCCGTAAGTGCAATGATGATGATAAGACAATAACGAAAATATAAAAATGAAATCGTTTTAAAAAAAAGCATAGTAAAACCTAATAATCTAAATAGCTTTTATTATAGCGACAAACCTTTGATAGAACACTTTGATGCGACCTCATTACACTCCGAAACAAGCAATAATTCTACCGCGTCTGCAGCCTTGCAAATCCACTCTTTTAAATGCGGTTCTTCCTCTTTGGAAAACGGGTGCAGTACATAATCCGCGACTTGTGATTTATGTAAAGGCTTTCCAATCCCCATGCGTACGCGGGTATATTCTGCACCAATAGCTCCATCTGCGGATTTAAGACCATTATGCCCTCCATGACCACCACCCGTTTTAAAACGAAGCGCACCAAAGGGGAGATCCAAATCATCATGAATAACAATAACCTCATCGATTTTATAAAAGTTTTTAACTGCGAGGATTGATTTACCGGAAAGATTCATATACGTTGTAGGTTTAAGGAGAAAATGTCCACCCATTTTAAACAATTCCCCATCAAAGGAACTCTTTGAAACATCATGCACTGTATGGCGACGACACAGCTCGTCAATAACCCTAAATCCAATATTGTGACGAGTAAGAGTATACGCCGCTCCAGGATTACCCAGACCGACGATTAACATACTTATTTTGCTTTAATGATACTTAGAACCGATACACGATCCGCATCAGTAAAGGTAACATTGGCAACACTTGCAACGTCACGAACCAAGACAGAATCACCCAAATCGAGTGGTGCTACATTGATTTCGATTGCGTTTGGCAAGTTTTCAATTGCCGCTTTAACGCGAAGACGTTTTTTAGCGACAAACAACATACCTTTGTTTTTCAAACCAATTGGAGTACCTACTGGCTTAACAGGGATATTATAATGAGTAACAAGACCCGTTTGTGCTACCATCAAATCAACATGCAACAAGTTTCCAGAAACCGGATGAGACTCATATCCTTGAACAACAAGGTTCATCTCGTTACCAGCAATGCTAACAGGAAATGCAACACTCTCTTTATTACGAACCGTACGGATAAAATCGTTCATTTTGAACGCAGCATTGATATTTTCAAGCCCTTTTCCGTAAATGTTTGCAATAAGATAACCATCACGGCGAAGCGCTTTTGTTGCAGGCTTGCCAATACTCTCTCTAAGAATGCCTTCTAGCATAATGTGTCCTTTGGAAATAAAATGAGGCGAATTATACTTAAAAATTGCTTAAAATACTATAAACTCTATTTGTCCTTTTAGCCTTTTAGCCCAATAAACTCTTCTTCATGAAATTCTTTAGGTTCATCCTCTTTACCCAATTGATTTTTATCAAGCGTTCCTGTCATTCCTTCCATACGTAGCTTCAAATCCGATGCCGACGTAGCGTATGCCAAAGCATCATCACGAGTAATTCGCCCTGCAAGATACAAATCTAAAATCCCTTGGTCAAACGTTTGCGATTTATAAAGCTCTTTTCCCTCAGCAATGGTGTCCGGTATTTCAATGTCACGGTTCTCAGCAATCAGCTGTTCAATACGTGCGGTTCGTACCAATACTTCCAATGCTGCGACCCTCTTCCCCTCTACGGTGGGAATAAGGCGTTGGGAAATAACTCCCTTTAACACCGAAGATAGTGTCATACGAACACGATTTTGCTCTACTGACGGAAACACCGACACAATACGGTTTACGGTCTCTTTCGCATCCAGTGTATGCAAGGTTGAAAACACCAAATGTCCTGTATCTGCAGCATGGAGAGCGATTTCAATCGTTTCCATATCCCGCATTTCCCCCACTAAAATAATGTCAGGATCTTCACGCAAAGCTGCTCTCAATGCCCCACCAAAACTATGAGTATCTTGCCCGACACTGCGTTGATTGACAATACATTTCCGATCTTTATGTACGAATTCAATAGGATCTTCTATCGTAATAATATGTTTACGCTTATTCCAGTTAATTTCATTAATCAAGGCGGCTAACGTTGTTGATTTGCCACTACCTGTTACCCCTGTAACCAGTACCAATCCCCGTTCCATCTGCGCAAAACTGTGAACAATTTCAGGAAGATTGAGCTCATCAATAGTTAGAATTTTCACAGGAATCAAACGAAAGACTGCGGAGATCCCTTCCATTTGAAAAAAGATGTTAATACGAAAACGGGTATTTTCATCAAACGGGTAAACCAAATCCAGCTCTTTTTTCTCTACCAATTCATGAAAACGGGTACGCAGCAGCTCTTTTGCAAAAATAAGAGCATCGTCCTTAGAAAAAATCTCTCCGGATAAAGGTATGATCTCACCATTCACTCGTGCACGGACAACAGCATTGGCTTTAATATGTAAATCACTTCCGCCTGCATCCACCATACGACGTAAATATCCTCGTATTTTTTTCAATACCTCAAAATTTAAATCATCTAAATTAAGATTATGATGTCCATCATCTATCATTACTTTTGCTCCAATGCACTCAAAATTTCACTAAAGGCTATTTTAAATGCGTCTAATCCTTCTCGTATCTGCGCATCAATCACGGTGTTCATATCCACTCCAGCATCTCGTACTTTCTGTTTGTGTGCTTCAATCTTCTCATTTGCAACGGGAAGCTTAATAAGCTTATCCCCTCGTGCAACATACGCCTCAATCGTCGCGATGGGTGCCGTATTGACACTGTTGCAGGCCAGCAATTCATCAATATAATACGAAGCTCTCAAATCGTCTCCCTTGACCCCAGTACTGGCAAACAGAACACGGCATTTCGGCACACTTAATGCTTCAACTTTATTATAAATCTCTGCCGCATTCATAATACCCATCAACCCCGGCTCAATACCACAGGAAACCAGCTTCTCATCGATAGCACGATCGATCCGGCTCACAAAAACACTAATAACAGTATCGACAACCGATACTGCTTCTTGGGCTGCAGCAGCAAACGCTTGAGCGCAATGAATTGCTTGATTTTCTGAAAAGATCAAGGTTGCATTTACTGGAATATTACGAGAGGCCAACGCCTTCATCGCTCCGTATCCTGCATCCGTTGCAGGGACTTTAATCATCACATTAGGACGTCCAATGCGCTCATACAAGCGTATCCCTTCTGCAATCGTTGCTTGTGTATCATCACATAAAAAAGGGTCAACTTCAATACTTACATACCCATCATCCCCTGCGTCGTATAAGGGTCGCAAAATATCCGCCGCTTTTTGAATATCAAAAATAGCGAGGCTCTCGTATTTTTCTTTTGGCGTTAAGGAAGAGAGCGTACTAAGTTGCTCTTTGTATGCATCGGAAGTAAGAATGGCGTTTTTAAAAATAGCAGGATTTGAAGTCGCTCCATTAATAATTCCCTGCGAAATTAACTCTCTAAACCCTTCATCTAAAAAAGTTCGCTCAATAAAATCAGCCCATAGTGAAAAACGAGATGCAGGAACATACATGTGATTTGAGCTCCAAGCGTTAAAGTAAAATGATTATGCCAAAAAATTATTTAAAGTTGCGATTTACGGCCAGCATGCATTCGTCAATTCATCACGCATACTGTTTAACCGATGTAAGAAATCCTCTCTCGAAATTTCTTTTGCCCCTAAACTTTTGAGATGCTGTGTCGGTACTTGGCAGTCAATAAACTCATAATCCTGCTTTTTTAGATTCTGGACCAATACAGCAAGCGCTACCTTCGAAGCATCCGAGACGGATGCAAACATCGACTCTCCGCAAAATACTTTTCCCACACTCACCCCGTACAATCCACCCACCAATACATCATCTTGGTACGCTTCAACGCTGTGTGCGTATCCCAATGCATGCAACACCTCATACGCTTCGATCATCTCAGGGACAATCCAACTCCCCTTTTGTTTTCCTCTTGGAGCTTTTGCGCACTCTCGTATCACCTTCGAAAAAGCCGTGTCAAATCGGATTTCAAATTGGGGGATTTTTTTACGTAACGAGCGATGCAGTTTAAAATCAGTGAGTTCTAAAATAAGACGCGGATTGGGCGACCACCATAATATCGGATCACCCAAACTGTACCACGGAAAGATACCATTTCGGTAGCCTAGCATCAACCGTGAGGGAGAAAGATCACCGCCATACGCCACAATTCCTTCAGGAGAAGCGTCTAAAGGATTGGGGAACGAGAGATGATAAGAAAGACGTGGAATCATTTATACCTGATAATCAAAAATAAGTACTTCGTTAAAATCGATGGTTACTTTACCACCCTGCGTCAGCTTACCAAAGAGAATTTCATCCACGAGCGGATCTTTGATTTTTTCTTGTATCACTCTGGAGAGAGGGCGTGCTCCCATGGCTTTATCGTACCCGATACGCGCTAGATACCCTTTGGCTTTTTCACTCACCAAAATGGAAACTTTTTTCGATTTTAGCTGAGTATTCAGTTCTTGGATAAACTTATCCACAATCCCTTCTACTACAAAGGATGGCAAAACCTCAAATTCAACAACCGCATCCAGACGATTACGAAACTCAGGGGTAAAAAATGATTTGAGTGCTTCATGCCGTGAAATCGAGCTGTCCGCATTGAACCCCATCACGGTTCGTTCAGTCGCCCCGATGTTTGAGGTCATAATTAACACCACATTGGCAAAATTGGCTTTGTATCCATTATTATCGGTCAAGGTCGCATTGTCCATCACTTGAAGCAAAATATTGACCAAATCAGGATGGGCTTTTTCAATTTCATCCAGCAAAAGTACCGTATAAGGGTGCTTACGAACCGCCTCACTCAAAAGTCCCCCCTGCTCAAACCCGACATACCCGGGAGGTGCCCCGATGAGACGACTAATCGAGTGCTTCTCCATATACTCCGACATATCAAACCGCTCAAAATGTATCCCCATAGATTGCGCAAGGGATTTAGCCAGTTCCGTTTTCCCCACACCCGTAGGTCCTGAAAATAAGAATGAAGCAATCGGTTTATTTGGTTGAGATAAACCAGCGTAGGAACGCTTAATGGAACGAACGACTTGCGTGATGGCATTATCTTGCCCGATAACGAGAGTTTTCAGCTCTTCTTCCAACCCTGCTAATTTAGAACGATCATCACCTGACATTTTAGAGATGGGAACACCCGTCATTTTCGAAATAATTATCTCTATATCAGTAGGAGTAACGGTTGTGCGCTTGTGGTGATGGAGGTGAAACGATGCCCCTGCTTCGTCCATCAAATCAATTGCCACATCGGGTAAAAATCGATCGGTGATGAATTTTTTAGAGAGCTCCACTGCACTGCGAAGTGCTTTATCAGTATATTTTACGCCATGATGCTTTTCATACCGCTCTCGAAGCCCTTTGAGGATTAAAAAGCTCTCCTCTTGCGATGGCTCATTCACCTCGATACGGGCGAATCGTCGGCTTAAAGCTCGGTCTTTTTCAAAAACCGATCGGTACTCTGCATGGGTGGTTGCCCCCATACATTTTAGATTTCCGGAGGCAAGTGCCGGTTTGAGCTGATTGGACGCGTCCATACTCCCACCGCCAACCGCGCCAGCCCCTACAATAGTATGAATCTCATCGATAAATAAAATAGCATTGGGATGACCCTGAACTTCATCGATAACCGCTTTGAGCCGTTTTTCAAAGTCGCCGCGATATTTCGTTCCTGCAAGCATCGCCCCTAAATCTAGCGCAAAAAGCTCCGCATTTTCAAGGAGTTTGGGAACATCGCCTGAGACAATACGAAGTGCCAACCCTTCCGCAATCGCCGTTTTGCCCACTCCGGGTTCACCGATGAGAAGAGGATTGTTTTTTCGGCGACGGCATAATGTTTGAATAGCGCGTTCGATTTCATTGACTCGACTGATCACAGGATCAATTTTTCCTTTTTTAGCCTGCTCTATCAGATTAATCGAATATTTTTCCAATGCCCCCTCAGCCTCTTGCGTTGGAGGAAAGGTCTCTATTTCTGCATGTGAAATGGCTTCGAGCAAATCCACACGGCTAATCCCATACTCTTCGAGCAACATACACGCATATGTGTGATGCTCTTCATACACCGCCGCGATGAAGTCACCCACATCCGCATGCTGTTTTTGAGCACTTTTTACATGGCGCATCATCTCATCAATCATCCGTGCCAATGCAACCGTTTCAAACGGCTCTTGAATCACTTCATCGGGAAGCGGTTCGAGGGAATTCATCAGATAATGCCCTAACGACTCGCGAATAACAGCAATATCTCCACCGCATGATTTGATAATAGCAGCACCCTCATGAGAGTTGACCAAAGAGAGCATCACATGCTCAATCGTGAGATATTCATGGCGCTGATGCCGTGCTAATGCCAATGCTTTTTGGAAAATAGTGTTTAGTTCTGAGCTAATCATTAGACCTCCTCCATCACAGCTTTCAATGGAAAACCGCTCTCTCTGGAGAGTGAACCCACTTGCTGAATTTTTGTCTCCGCAATCTCATACGAATAGGTTCCGCACAAACCTCGCCCGCTTTGATGCACCTGCATCATAATCTGATGCGCTTGACCATAGTCTTTGCGAAAAATGCCGATCAATATATCAATCACAAAATCCATTGACGTATAATCGTCGTTCAATAAATAGACATGATACCTTTTCGGCTCTCGAAGTTCCAAAGAATTTTCAAGACTATGTTTTGTTTTTGTGCTCACGATTACCCTCGATTTAAAAAAATTACTTTAACAAGCATCGCGTATTGTTTGGCTTAAAAAGACGAATTACGTGCCATACTAAAATCATTAATAATGTCATCAGGATTTTCAAGCCCAATGGAAATACGAATTAGCCCTGCGGTAATCCCTAAAAACTCTCTAACAGATTCATCAAAATCACGATAAATAGTCGAAGCCATATGAAGACCAAGGATGCGAGAATCTCCGATATTCGCCGTAATCGTAATGAGTTTGGAACGATTTAAAAATGCAAACGCCGCTTCTTTGCTCCCCATATCAATCGTGAGCAACGTTCCGCATCCTTGCGAAAACTGCTTGACATAGCGTTCGTGATGGGGGTGACTTGGCAAGACAGGATGATTGATGACAAAGCCTAACGCATCTAACTCTTTTGCAATCTTTTCCACACTCGACACCACTCTGTCCATTCGTAACGGCAATGTTTCAAGACCTAACATCGTCAGATAACTCCCAAATCCGTTTGCAGACATCCCAAAATCACGGAGTGCCCGCTTTTTTGCATTCCCGATAAGTGCCATTGCCCCCATTTTTTTGATAAAGGGATGTACTTCAGCATAACGCTCTCCCTTAAACTTATCATCACCCTCAGAAATAGCTCGAAAAACAACTGCACCACCAAGTGAGGATGCATTTCCGGTAATAATTTTGGTAGTTGAATAGACAATAATATCAGCACCCAACGCAATCGGTTTAACACTCAGTGGAGTAATGGTATTGTCCACCATGAGCACCACCCCATATTTATTGGCGATGTCTGCGATAGCTTTAATATCCGGAAGACGCATATTGGGATTTCCCACACTCTCCAAAAAGAGAATTTTAGTTTTATCAGTGATAGCCGCTTCAATAGCTTCCAGCTCATCCACATCGAAAAATTTCGTTGTAATCCCAAAACGTGTCAAGGTTTCGGAAAAATACGAATACGTCCCTCCGAACAATCCCCCGACACTGAGTATCTCATCACCTGACTTCAAAAGACTTAGCGTTGCCATAGCCGTAGCGCCCATCCCCGAAGAGGCAGCAACCGCGCCAATACCACCGTCCATAGTAGCTAAAATCTGCTCTAACTGCGCCGACGTTGGGTTCCCCATACGTGAATACAATGGCTTTTTTACTGAGCCATCAAAAATTCCCTCACCCGTTTCGCTGTCACCATATCCAAACGATGCCGAATTAATTATCACAGGGCTAACCGCCCCCTCTTTTTTCCCTACTTGCTGAACAAACTGTGTTGTATACTCTTCAAAGCGATTCATCATCAAACCTGTATTAAAATGTCACCAATTATAGCTAAAAGAGCCAAACCTTGTCTAAACGTATTTTTATCACCGCCACCAATACCGATATTGGCAAAACCTACACAACCTTACAGCTTCTCGATGCGTATACCCAAATGGGGTATAAAGTGGGAGTTTACAAGCCCATTGAAACGGGTGTAAATGGCTTACCTGCCGATGGAAGCTTGCTTTTAAAACATGCGTCAGCTCTCAATCCAGCTCTCAAATCTTTAAAAATTGCAGATGTTGTTACTCTTGCATTACCTCTTCCCTCCGCACCCTATGTTGCCAACAAAGGGGCAAAGCTTGATTTAAAAGTTTTTGATAAAGCGTTGGAAAAAATTGAAAAGCTTTGTGATATTGTCATCATCGAAGGAGCCGGCGGGATTATGGTTCCTTTGGATGAAGAGCTTATGATGCATGATTTAGCAACTCATTTTAAAGCAACAACCCTTCTTGTCACCCACTGCCATCTTGGATGCATCAACGATACGTTACTGAGTTTAGGGATGTTGCGGCAGTTAAAAATCCCTCATTTGTGGACATTTAACTGCCGTCAAAACGAGGATGGTTTTATCCAAACCTCCTTGCCCTATTTTAAAAATAATTTTGACTCTCTCTATTTTATAGGACACAATACACCAGCACTGGCTCAAGCATTATTAGATAAAATAAATCTAAACAACAAGGAAAGCACATGCGACATCTAATCCGAACCGATGACTTTTCAATCGACCAAATTAATAGTGTATTAGAAGATGCGTCTCATTTTAGCGATGGGCACTTTGACCCGATTTTACGGGAAAAAATCATTATTACCCTCTTTTTTGAAAACTCTACACGAACGAAAAGCTCGTTTGAAATCGCCGCCAAACGTCTTGGTGCCGAAGTCGTCCATCTCGATGTCCAAAAAAGCTCTACCCAAAAAGGGGAAAGTCTCGTC
>Ga0265593_1000466_pt1 | contig 22516 bp, 12 predicted proteins | sample saktaG_8_FD_190136 | JGI IMG/M metagenome (GOLD analysis project Ga0265593, IMG submission 190136) | Saline water microbial communities from Sakinaw Lake, British Columbia, Canada - sak_2011_5_24_36m | ecosystem: Environmental > Aquatic > Non-marine Saline and Alkaline > Saline ...
GAGCCATTGCCATCATGTAAAGATATATGTTTTTACATCTGATTAAAAGACGATGAGAGATTTTTTCTTACTTCAGGGAAAATTTTTTTAACCGTCTGGCAATCTTTTGCTTTTTTGATTTAACTTTCGCTTCTCTTTCCGTTAACGTAAACCCAAAAACCCTTGAACCATGAAATCCAAACATTTTCTCATCGCGCTTGCTGCCCTCATGATGATCATGTCAGGCTGTAAAAAGAAAAAAGACGAACCCGTTTACTATTATGCTACCGGTCAAATAAGCGGTATTGTAAAAACCTTTAAGACCACTTCTTCCTTTGGGAAATTCTGTATTCAAAGCGGGGTGTGTAATACCTTTTATGCCGATCCGGAAGTAACAGGTGTGAATTCCCTGACGATCGGACTTCCGCTCACGGTGCAAGCCGGCACCACCTACACCAGCGATTCGTCGAATACAAAAATCGTTTATATTGATGATTCAGGAAGAGGCTATTATTCCTCCTGGGGCGACAGTCTGGTGATCAGCGTTACGAAATGGGAAGGGCATGCGGGAACAGGCGCCGGGACTTTTTACTGCAAACTCAGGTATTCAGGTCAGACCCCTCCCTATGATTCCGTTACCATAAAAACCGGATCCTTCTCTTCCAGGATCTGGTATGTAGTTCAGAAATAAGCGGAGCAAAAATTCAGGGAAAAACCTGCTTCTGACACTTCCTGCTTCCGTTAAAATCTGATCTCCGGAAGCCATCCTTCCTTTCGATTGCCATTTATTGTGTGAATTGACTTTTAATCAAATTAATGGTATATTTACAATGGACTAATTGGATAGGACTTGCATTGAAAAAACGGATAGGGTATGGGTACAACCTCCAAGGAAATTCTTGAACGTTTAAGGGCCAGTGAAGCACAATTGAAACGCCTCAACCGGGTTTATCTGGTGCTGAGCAGCATCAACCAGGTCATTGCCCGAAATCCAGGCCGGAAAATACTTTTTAATGAATCCTGCAGGATTGCAGTGGAAGAAGGAAACTTCCGGATGGCCTGGATCGGGCTTCTCCATGAAACTTCCGAAGATGTTGAAGTTAAAGCGCATGCCGGTCTTACAGGTGGCTATCTCGAAAAATTAAACATTTCCCTGAAAGATCCGGCCCGCGGCAAAGGCCCAACCGGAAGGTCCATCCGGAGCGGAAAACCCGTCGTATGCAACCATATTGAAACGGATCCCTCCATGGCGCCCTGGCGTGAAGATGCCTTAAAGCTTGGTTATGGATCCTCCGCCGTTTTTCCTTTAAAAATCGAAGGAAAAGTAATTGGAGCGATCAACCTGTACGCACCTGAAGCCGATTTTTTTAATTCAGATGAAGTAAGGCTTTTGGGCGAACTGGCAGCCGATACCTCTTTTGCCCTGGAAAATCTGAAACTTCAGGAAGCACGAAAAATGGCGGAAGCCTCTTTACAGGAAAGCGAATGGTATAACCGTTTTCTCTTTGAATCTTCTGCCATCGGATTGGTGCTTTGCCGGATGGATGGCTCCCTGGTTGACGTGAATCCGGCTTTTGCTGCGATCATCGGGAGAAGTGTGGAGGAAACGGAGGGTCTTACCTACTGGGACATCACACCGGAAAAATATAAAGATCAGGAGCAAATTCAGATTGAATTGCTGAAGAGCGTTGGTTTCTACGGCCCTTATGAAAAAGAGTATATCCATAGCGACGGGCACCTGGTGCCGGTGAGATTGAACGGAAAGAGCATCGAACTGCAGGGAGAAAAGTTTATCTGGTCGGGAGTGGAAGATATTTCCGAGCAAAAGCGGGCAGAGGAGAACATCACTTCCCTGAATAAGGAGTTGCAGACCATCAACAGGATCATCAGGAACACCACCCGGAGTTTGGACCTTCATAATCGCCTGGAAGTTATAATGGACGAAGCACTCGCCATTGCCGGGCTTGAAGGAGGAACCATCTGCCTGATTAATCCCGACGACACCTTCGAACTGGCGGCTCATCGTGCGACTTCTCCTGAGACCATCGACGATCTGTCCACCCGTAGGATCAGGATAGGGGATTGTCTCTGCGGGAGCTGTGCGAAAGAACGGATTCCATTGATCCTGAAGACGCGGGAAGAAGTGATGGCTTATGCCAGCCGGGAGGTGTTGCGCGGGGAAGATATCCGTTTCCACGCCGCATACCCGTTCGTAGCTGATGAAACTTGCGTTGGCGTGCTGTGTGTCTTTACCCGGACTGATAAAAAACCTGCTGAAAGCAGTCTGAAGTTGCTCGAAACCATCGTGGCCCAGACCGCCGTTTCCATTCAGAATGCACGATTGTATGAAACCTTGAAATCCAGCCAGGAAAAACTCCTTGAGATGGAAAGATTGCTGGCTGAAACCGGCAGAATCGCCCAAATCGGTGGATGGGAGTTTGATGTGAGAACCGGCCAGGGAACCTGGACCGAGGAATCGGCCCGTATTCATGACCTGGATCCTGAGCAGGAAACCAGCGAGTCGCTTGGGCTTGATGTTTATAATGGTGAATCCAGGAAAAAGATTGAAGCGGCTATCCGCGGGGCAATTGAAAGGGGAGCAGCCTATGATCTTGAACTTGAGATGACCACCCTAAAGGGAACCCGTAAATGGGTGAGGACCATAGGCCAGCCGGTTTGGGAAGAAAATCAGGTAGCGAAGCTGAGGGGAACCATTCAGGATATAACTTCCGTAAAGTTGGTTGAAGATGCGCTGATGGATTCCGAAGTCCGTTATCGCTCCCTGTTTGAGCAATCCATGGATGCCATTCTTCTGACTTCGCCCGACGGTACCATACTCGATGTCAATCCAGCTACTTGCCGGATGTTTGGAAAAACTGCTGGTGACATCATTCGGGCCGGAAGAAATGCGATCGTTGATACCACCGATCCTCGTTTGGCAGTTGCGTTGCAGGAACGTGCCAGAAAAGGGATGGTACAAGCTGAGATCACCATGATCAGTGCGGATGGTAACAGGTTCCCCGTTGAACTCACTTCCACAGTGTATACCGATTCAAAAGAACAAACACGTACCAGCATGATCATCCGCGACATTTCAGAGCGGAAACAGGCGGAAGAAGCCCTGCGAAAAAGTGAAATGAATTACCGTTCGCTTTTTGAAAATATGGTTGAAGGATTTTCGTATTGTAAAATGATCTACAAACATGGGAAACCGGATGATTTTATTTACCTGCTGGTCAATGAAGAATTTGAAAAACAGACCGGATTGAAAAATGTGACCGGAAAACCGGTTACCAAGGTAATTCCCGGAATAAAAGAAACGACACCGGAACTGCTGGAAATTTATGGACGTGTGGCATTAACAGGAGAACCAGAACGCTTCGAAATATTCCTGGAAGCAATTGACATGTGGTTTTATGTTTCTGTGTATAGTCCCCAAAAAGAATACTTCGTTGCAATATTTGATGTGATCACTGAAAGGAAGCGATCGGAGGAATTGCTCCGGAAGACGATGAACCGCCTGATTGAGATGGAAGAAATGCTGAAACGGACTGCTGCCCGGCAGCTTCACGACCAGGTGGGGCAGAACCTGACCGCCCTGACCATCAACCTCAGCTTTTTTCGAAATCAGTTATCCCCGGAGTCCCTGAAAAAGGTTGGGAACCGGCTTACGGATTCGCTTGCTTTGCTGGATGATACCATTGAGAAAATCCGGGATATCATGACCGAACTACGCCCTTCCATCCTCGACGATTATGGCTTATATGCGGCCCTGAGCTGGAGCACGGAGAAATTAAAAGAACGCATCAATATTCCGATCCGGCTGAACGGCCATGATGCCGTGAAACGGCCTCCGCTTGAGATTGAATACGCGCTTTTCAGGATGACGCAGGAGGCGCTGCACAATATCGTGAAACATGCAAAAGCCAGCTGGATAAGGGTGGAAGTAAAGCAGGAAACCGATTCCGTCTGTCTCATCATTCAGGATGATGGCCTTGGGTTTGATCCCAAAATGCTCACGGAGAAAAAGGGAATCCAAGGATTCGGATTGACAAATATGACCGAGCGCATGAAAGCGCTGGGAGGAACCTGTATGATACAATCCGCTCCCGGGAAGGGAACCACGGTCATTCTTGAAATAAAATTCAAACCCTCATGATACAGATCCTGATTGCCGACGACCATGCCATCGTCAGAGACGGTCTCCGGATGATCCTCGAAACACATGGAGAAATGAAGGTCATCGCCGAGACCGGTGATGGGCTTGAAACGGTCAGGATGGCAAAAAACCTGAAACCCGAAGTGATCATCATGGATATTTCAATGCCCAACCTGAACGGGATAGAAGCCACAAGGAGGATTTTACAGGATCAGCCGGATATCAGGATTGTGGTGCTTTCCATGCTTTCCTCGGCTGAAGATATTTTCAGGGCGCTTCAGGCCGGAGCAACGGGTTACCTGCTCAAGGAATCGGCGGGAACTGAAGTCATTCAGGCTGTGCTTGCAGCCCATGCCGGCCGAAGGTATCTTTCGCGCAAAGTGGACGATATCGTGATAGACAGCTACATCCGGGAACGGAACCAGGGAGACGCGAAAAGTCCACTGGAACAGCTTAGCGCCAGGGAACGCGAGGTGCTGCAGATGGTCGCGGAAGGCATGACCAGCAACGCAATCGCGGAACTTCTTTTTCTTTCGACCAAAACCATAGAAACCTATCGCAGGCGGCTCATGCAGAAACTTGGATTGAAAGACATTCCCGCCCTGGTGAAATTTGCCGTGAATCAGGGACTGACTTCCGGCAAGTGAGTACTTCCCGGTTCTTCTTCTTCTATACATAATTCCCTTACATCAATTGTCCTGTTTCCCTTACACCGTATCAGAGGGTATGAGAATACTTTTGTTTCGTGGAATAAGGATGATTCCCTTTGGTTACTTTCAAAAACAGCAGAATGCAAACACCTCCAAAAAAAACACAGGAGATCCTGATCGTGGAAGACCACGGTAGTCTTCGCGAATCGCTGGTAAACTGGCTTACGGACCTTTTTCCGGAAGCTACAGTCAGACAGGCTTCAACCGGGGAGGAATCGGTTGTACTGGCGGGAAGTATTCAGCCGGACATCATTCTGATGGATATCGGATTACCGGGGATCAACGGGATTGAAGCTACCCGTGAAATCCTGCAGCAGGGAATTCCGTCAAAAATCGTGGTACTGACCAACCTCGACGGGGAAATTTATAAAAAAAGCGCCATGGAAGCCGGCGCGGTGGAATTCATTCGCAAACGGGAAATGAATTTGAAATTGCCATCGGTGTTAGGTCAATTAATGAATACACAATCTTTGAAATCATGAGTTCAACCGTGAATAGAAATAAAAACAGGGACCGGGTTTTTCTGGCCATTTTCAACCAGGCTGCGGTGGGAGTGGCTCAAATCGAAACGGCTACCGGAAAGTTCCGGATGGTTAACAGCAAATATTGCGAAATCACCGGTTACGCTGAGCCTGAAATGCAGCAGATCACTTACCCGTCAATTACCCACCCTGAGGACCTGCAAGCCAGTCTTGATTACATGGAAAAGTTGAAATCAGGGGAGATCAGCGAATTTTCTATGGAAAAAAGATACGTGAAAAAAGATGGCGTGCTTGTTTGGGTGAAACTGACCGTATCGCCCATGTGGAAACCAGGTGAAGAGCCCGATTACCATATTGCCGTTGTCCTGGACATCACCGACCGTAAACTTGCTGAACGCAGGAAGACCCTCATCACCGATATCCTTACCGTTCTTAACCGGAAGAATGAATGGCGCTTATTGATCAGGGACATGGTGCGCCTGATCAAAGAATATACCGGAGATGAAGCCATTGGCGTTCGCATTCGCGAGGGTGAAGATTATCCTTATTATGAAAATAATGGATTCAAAACCGATTTCCTTGAATCTGAGCGGTCATTGTGCAAACAGAATGCATCGGGAGATTCTCAGCTTGGTGCGGATGGCCGGCCTCTTCTTGATTGCATGTGCGGAACGATCATCTCCGGCAGCAGGGATACTTCACGCGGACATTTTACAACAGGCGGGAGTTTCTTTACCAATGACCTCGGTAAACTATTATCTCAGCCAGAATCTCCGGGAGAACTTCTTTTTCCAAGGGGCAGATGTATTCTGGAAGGGTATGAATCCATAGCGTTGATTCCTCTGAAATCAGAAAATGACATTTTTGGCCTGCTCCAGTTCAATGATCACCGGAAAAACCGATTCACTCCTGAACTGGTCCGGTTTTATGAAGAGATCGGAGAAACGATCGGCATCGCTTTTCAGCGGATGACTCAGGAAAATCAGATCCGGGACGCCGAGCACCAATACAGGATATTATTCGACAACGCGCCATTCCCCCGCTGGGTTTACGATATACAAACACTGGAATTTCTCGATGTAAACAAGTCCGCTGTTTTACTTTACGGGTACTCAAGAGAGGAATTTCTTTCCATGACTTTGAAAGATATCCGCCCTCCGGATGAAATTCCTGCCCTGCTATCGAATGTTGCAGGTGAAAAAGGCGAACTGCAATTCTCAAAGAACTGGCATCACCTGAGGAAAGATGGCTCCTTAATGGATATTGAAATAGTTTCCCATGCTACAACCTATAAGGGGCGACCGTCACGGGTGGTTCTTGCCCATGATGTAACAGAACGATTATCAAAAGAGAAAGAACTCAGGAATACCAAAGAATACCTTGAAAAATTGCTTTCACACTCCAGCGCTCCGATCATTACCTGGAGCCCGGATCTCACGATTCGTGGGGTTAACCGGGCTTTTGAACATGTTACCGGGTATCCTGACAGCGAATTGATCGGAAAAAAACTGAACCTGCTTTTTCATTCCGAAAAGCAGAATGAGATTCTGGAACTAATTCAATCTACATCTTCAGGAAATTACTGGGATTCCGTAGAAATACCCATTCTGAGGAAAGACGGGGGAATACGTCACCTGTTATGGAATTCAGCCAACATCTACGAAGATGACCAGCAAACCCTGATTACCACCATTGCCCAGGGTAATGATATCACCATCCGGAAGCAAACGGAGGAAGCGCTACAGAGAAGTGAAGCATTCAACCGGAGCATCATCGACAGCAGCAATGACTGCATCAAAGTAATCGGAGTTGACGGGACCTTGTTATCCATGAGCAAAGGGGGGCAAAAACTGATGGAAATCGATGATTTAAATCAGGTTCTGAACAAATCATGGATTGATTTTTGGGGGAAGCCTGACCAGGAGATGGTGCGTGAAGAAATATCCGTAGCGTTGAACGGCGGGACCGGAAGATTCCAGGCATTTTGCCTGACTGGAAAAGGCACTCCAAAATGGTGGGATGTTCAGATTACCACCATCAGGAAAACTTCAGGTGAACCTGAAACATTGTTATCTGTTTCACGCGACATTACGGAAAATTATGAAAAAGAGCAGTTGCTTCGCTGGGAAAACGAAGTAAAGGAAGCCCTGGCGCAATTATATGCTCCCCTTACCAACAACGATTACAGCATCCATGATTTTGCGGGGATCGTGCTTGAATTTGCACTTCACCTTACCGGAAGCCGGTATGGCTTTGTTTCGGAAATTAATACAGAAACAAAAGAGAACGTGGTTCATGTTTTTACACCACAGGGATCCCATGAAGCACAATCATCTCCAACCCAAAAACCCATTTCCTTTGCTCCGGATCCGGATGGAACATTCCGCGGACTCTTTGGTTACGGGCTGAATACAGGCCAGTCATTTTTCACGAATGATCCCGCTCATCATCCTGCATATCTCCCTGCGCCTCCCGGGCATGTCATCATTGAAAAATTCCTGTGTGCCCCGGCGGTTTTTGAAAATACAGCGGTGGGAGAAATCGCGCTTGCAAATCCACCGGGTGATTATAAGGAAAGAGATCTGGAAGCAATTTCAAGATTGGCCGAATTCTATGCCCTGGCCATTCAACGTAAAAGAGATTATACCACCCTGGTCAATGCAAAATTGAGGGCGGAAGAATCAGACAGGCTGAAGAGTTCCTTACTCAACAACATGAGCCACGAATTCCGGACGCCGATGAATGCCATTCTGGGATTTTCTTCCCTGATGGAGAATGATGCCGGCGAACCTGAATACCGGGATATGGCTCACCGGATCAACAAAGCCGGAAACCGTCTGATGAACACCCTTGACGATATTCTCGAACTGGCCGAGTTGAAAGCAGGGATCAGGCGTGACCATATCGGAACCCTTGACTTGCATGCCCAACTATTAGCGCTTTTACCAAAATACAGGGAGGCAGTCGGAAGTAAAGGGCTGCAAATCAATTATAAGGGAGCGGAAAATCTATTTGTTTCAATGTTTCCGGCTCATTTTATAAGGGTCGTGGATCATATTGTGGCAAATGCCATCAAGTTTACAAATAAAGGCGCCATCAACCTTGAGCTGCATGAACATTATACGGATCATAAGCCTGCTGCAAGGTTGATAATTTCCGATACCGGGATCGGGATCCCAAAGGAATACCTGTCCATGATCTTCGAAGAATTTCGCCAGGTCAGCGAGGGATATGGCAGAGCCTTTGAAGGGACCGGTTTGGGACTGACCATCGCACATTACATTGTACAGTTATATAACGGAACGATCAGCGTTGAAAGCGAACTGAGGAAAGGTACCACTTTTATCATTTCTTTCCCTTTAGCACCTGAAACGGATGATCAGAACCAGGAAAGTTTAAGGGCTGATGAAGTTACTGCGGAAATTATAAAAGAAACAGTGGAAAAACCCCGGCCGGCTGTTTTCTCAAACCGGATGGCAAGAGCCCTGGTGGTGGAAGACAATACTGACAACGTGGATGTAATCAGGTTTCATCTGAATGATATGATTTCCATGGACGTAGCAAAGGACGGGGATACCGCGGTTGCCATGAGTAAAATAAATATTTACCAACTCATTCTGATGGATATCCATCTGGGGCCTGGAAAGAATGGCATGGATGCCACACGGGAAATCAGGAAACTTAACGGTTATTCAAATATCCCGATCATTGCAGTCACCGGTTATACCACGGCCAAGGATAAAAGCATGATTTTTGAGGCAGGGTGCAGCCATTACCTGGGCAAGCCTTTCACCAAGGAGGAACTGACACGGGTTGTAGAAGCAGCATTACGATAGACAAGCGAGAAATCTACCCCAGGTAATCCGACATGAGTTTGAGCAATTGGTCTCTGTTAATGGGTTTCGGAATATAACCATCACAGGCTCCTTCGCTTTTTATCCTGTCGGAGGATAAAGCATAAGCAGTTTGTGCAATTACGGGCAAACCGGGGCAAAGGTCTTTGATTTCTTTAGCCAGATCCCACCCATTTGCATCCGGCAACCTTACATCGAGTAAAACAAGGTGGAAGGTTTCAAGCCGGTCGTAAAGTTTCCGGAGGCCTTCCCCGTTTTCAGCGCAAATAAGTTCGGCCCCGGTTTTTTTAAGGATGATGGTAAGGAATTCCCTATTCGTATGTTCATCTTCCACGATCAGAATCTTTTTGCCACTCCATTTGAAGTAATTGACCGTTTGGGTTTGCCTGTTTTTTGATTCAACCTCCGGGTTTTTTCCGGAAACTGGCTGATAGGGTAGTCTGAAAAAGAATGTGCTTCCTTTTTCCAGTTCTGACTCCACCCAGATTTCGCCCGAAAGCAGGGCGAGCGACCCTTTGCAGATGGACAGTCCAAGACCGCTGCCTCCGTATTTGTGAGGATCCTGGATTTCAGCCTGACGGAAATGTTCAAAAATAATTTTTTGACTTTCGGAAGAAATCCCAATCCCGGTATCCCTGACGAAAAAGGTGATCATTCCCTCCGTCGGAGTATGAAAGCCAAACCGAATCGACCCGGTTTCCGTGTATTTGATTGCGTTATCAAGAAGGTTGAAAAAAACCTGTTTAATCACATAGGGATCACTCAGGAAGATGAATTCTTTTTCCGACTCCGGCATTTCGCAAATGAGCTGAAGTTGTGACTTTCTGGCCCTTTTCATTTTCTGGTTCGTCACCAAATCAATTTCATGGAGTAGTTTATTCAGGTTTACCTCCTGGGTAATGATGCTTGCATTTCCTGATTCAATCCTTGAAATCTCCAGGATATCATTGATGATATGCATCAGATCATCGGAACGGGATTGTATGATTCCTGAATATTCCACACGTTCCTCCTCTGTGGTATCCGGGTCGGATAGCATTCCTGAAAATCCTACGATTGCATTCATAGGCGTACGGATCTCATGTGACATGTTGGCAAGAAATGCCGATTTTAGCCGGTCGCTCTCCTCAGCCTTTTCTTTGGCGGAAAGAAGTTCATTTTCAATTTTCACTTTTTGGGTGATGTCACGGAATGACCATACACGTCCTAGGTTCTCCTCCTTGCCTTGAATCAGAGGACAGGAATATCTTTCAAATACACGGCCATCCTTGAAAAAAATAGTATCGAAATCCACCAGTTTGTTGGTGAATAAAGAGTGTACTTTAATCAAAAAGGGTTCAGGGTCCGTCAACTGGTTGATAACATGATCAAGCAAAGCCTGATTGGTCCCTTTGGCAAGAATTTCCTCCGGTATCCTCCAAAGGTCGAGAAAACGTTTGTTTGCCAGCAAAACTTTTCCGTCATGGTCGATGGCAAGTATGCCATCGGCTGTTGACTGAAGAATGGAATGTAGCTTGGTTTCACTTTTCATTAATACTTGTTCAGAGATGGCCAGTCGTTTGTTTTCGGATTTTGTACGGTGTCGAAGCATGAGAAAAACGGTTTCAATAATAAGAACAAGCAGGGTGGCGGATAGAGGGATGAGAAGGGAGTTTAAAATTTTAATTTTCCAGTCATGGGCGTCGAAATCCATACCAAGAACAGCCAGCCGCTTTCCCGAGTTTGGATCGTTGATGGGTACCATTGCAGAAATCCATGTTCCCCAGCGGTCTGCCAGGGGACCTTCCGTCATCTCAGATCCTTTTTTAAAAACCTGCCTTACACCTTCTGATGCTTCCTCATAGATCTGTCCGGGAGGGGAATAGTTTGCAACGGAATCAGGGGGCTCGGAATCAATAAAAAAGTAGATCGTTCCATCCGGTTTTTGTCCCAATAGATAGACGAAACGGCAAAAGGGATTTGCCGCCCTTACCAAAGTAAGTTGTTCTTTCAGTCGCTGATATTTTGGTGAATCCAGATCAGAAGAGGAAGCGGTCAGGTCGGGTATAAACCGCCAGTTGATTGAATTTCCCAAAAGATTTGCTTGCATGATCAGTTCCGCCCGCATCCGCTGATCGGCCAGGCGGGTTGTCCACAACGAAAAAACAAAGCCTATTCCTAAGGTTGCCATAATGATCATCAAAATAATCCAATGGTCTTTGATGATAATTTTCTTCATAAGGATATTTTGGTTCCGGACCAAAGATAGAATTTATTTTCAGATCAGTTTTGATATCATTTTCAGCAATGAATCCCTGCTGATCGGTTTTGAAATATAGCCATCACAACCCGATTCTTCACTTTTTTTCTTGTCGCCCGACATGGCATAGGCAGTCTGGGCAATTACCGGAAGGTTGGGACGTATGGCTTTGATTTCTTTTGCCAGATCCCATCCGCTGGCATCCGGCAGCCTGATATCCAGGAGAACCAGATCGATGAAATCCAGTTTGTCGTACATTTCCTTAAGCTCATAACCATTAAATGCTGCGATCAGTTCTGCCCGGGTCCGGCCAAGGATGATTTGGAGAAACTCCATATTTGATTTCTCATCCTCCACCATCAGGATTTTTTTACCCGACCAATCATAGGTGACAGGCGCCGGATGCTCATTTGCACCCGGAGTTTTCTCATGGGCCGTGGTGGCCTTCCAGTCTTCCGGTATTTGAAGTTCAAATGGAAGAGAAAAGAAGAACGTGCTTCCTTTTCCCTCTTCTGATTCCACTCGGATTTCCCCTCCAATCAGGGCCAGCGATCCTTTGCAGATAGAAAGTCCCAGTCCGGTCCCTCCGTATTGATGCGGATCCAGCGATTCTGCCTGGCGGAAATGTTCGAAGATGATGGACTGGTTCTCGGGGGAGATTCCAATCCCTGTATCCGAAACGAAAAAGGTGATAGAACTTTCTGCCGGAGTTTGATAGCCAAACCGGATGGAACCCGTTTGGCTATATTTAATGGCATTATCGATGAGGTTGGAGAATACCTGTTTTAAGATGTAAGGATCGCTGGTAAAAATAAGGTCCTTTTCTCTCAAAGGGATCTCGCAAAAAAGAGACAGATGGGATTTACCGATGCGTTCCATTTTTTGCTTCATTTCAGTTTCAATCTCATGGAGAATATTGTTCAGGTTCATTTCGCTTTTCATGACTGTAGCATTCCCCGATTCAATTCTTGAAATTTCCAGGATATCGTTGATGAGGTGCATCAGGTCTTCTGAACGGGACTGAATGATGCGGGCGAAATGGTCTCTGTCCTCATTGCTGATATCTTCATCGGCGATCATGCCGGCAAATCCAACAATTGCATTCATGGGGGTACGGATCTCATGGCTCATGTTGGCCAGGAAAGTGGATTTAAGCCGGTCGCTGTCCTCAGCCCTTGTTTTTGCCTTAACAAGTTCTTCCTCCGCGCGTTTCCGTTCGGTGATATCCTGAAAAATACAGTGAGTCCGGATAAACTGTCCTTCTTCATCCCGTCCTATCCTTGCGGTATATTCAGCGACCACCATTTCCCCGTTCTTCTTTAACAGCTGAAAGATGACGCTTTTAATGATATCCCTCCGCTGAATGTTCTCTGGAAAAACCTTCCTGAATAGTTCCTTGTGGCTGGGATGAAGAAAATCGCCAAACCATTTGCCGATCACCTCGTTTCTTTCATATCCCATTATACTCAGCCAAATGTCATTGATATCAATAATAAATCCTTTTTCGTTCAGTGATTGATAACCCATCGGAGCATGTTGAAACAGGGTATAATATTTTAGTTCACTCTGCCGAAGCGCTTCTTCAACCTGTTTTCTCTGGGCAAGTTCCTTTTCAAGCTCAATGGTCCGCCGCGACACCATATCGGTCAACTTGTCTTTTTCGTCACGTTTTTCGAGATTGTTTGCTTTAATTTTCACCATAGCGCTTATCTGGGCGATAAGTTCGCTTTCATCCATTGGTTTATTAAGAAAACCTTCTGCGCCGCATTCGAGTGCAAGGATCCGGCTTTCCTTGTCGCCTCTTAGCGCTGTGATGAAAACCACCGGTATATCTTTGAGTTGCTTGTCGGACTTCAGTTTTCTGCATACCTCATAACCATCCATATCCGACATGACAATATCGAGCAGGATTAAATCAGGATCTTCTGCAGCTGCAATTTCAAGTCCTTTAATCCCGTTCAAAGCGGAAAAAATCAAAGCGAGGGGAAAGGCCTCTTTGATGAGTACATTTAAACTGAGGATGTTATCTTCGTTGTCATCAATGGTCAGAATTTTAATCTTCTTATTTTCCATATAATGTTTCATTAATGATTTTAAAAAAAAAGGCTTCCTCAATGGGTTTTGCGATGTAGGAATCGAACCCATGTGCAAGAATGGCTTCCCTGTCGGAGATCATAGCACTTGCTGTCAGGGCAATGATGGGAATATGCTGTAAACCGGGCTCTTTCCGGATGGCCGTGAAGATTGCCAATCCATCGGAGTCAGGAAGGGCAATGTCCATTAAAATAAGATCAGGCATATGTTTTTTAGCGAGTTCATAGCCTGTATTGCCATTTGCCGCTTCCAATACCTTGAATTCATCTGAAAGCAGCGCTTTGACGGTGATCATATTATCGGGATTATCTTCCACAACGAGCACCAGGGGTTTTCCTTTTCTTTGTTTGCGGATCAGCCCTGATTGGGTTGGTCCCGCTTCTTCCGGAAACATCATGGCCAACAGGGCATTGAGGAGTTCGGCCCGGTTCACGTCACCTTTCTGAATAAGTTGATGAACATGATTTTGTTTAAGAAAACTAAGCTCTTCTTTCGTAATATGTTTGGCTGTAAGGATCAGTACGGGGACCTGGGCGGTCCTTTCCGATTCACGGAGGCTTTTCAACACTTTGAACCCATCGATTCCAGGCATCATCAGATCCAGGATGATGGAATCGGGAATGATCCGGGAAATAATTTCAAGCGCTTCATTTCCATCCCTGGCAAGCAAAATACCATATTCATTTTCTTCCAGAAAGTCTTTCATCTGAATGATGGTAGGTTCGTTGTCCTCGATCAGTAAAATGGTTTTTAAAGAATTTTCTGGTGAAATTTTCAATGCCGGTCTGTTATCCAGACCTTTGAGCCCTGTTTTGTCCGGGTTAGGGATAAACCTTTTTTCAAAAGAATAAATTGCAGGAAGTGAAAAGGTAAATGCTGAACCTTTTCCGGGAACGCTCTTTACGCTGATGGTCCCTCCCAGCATGTCTGCGTATTTTTTAGCAATGGCAAGCCCGAGACCGGTTCCTCCGAACCTGCGTGATGTACTTCCATCCGCCTGACGGAACTCATCAAAAATATGAGGAAGATGGGCTTCTGAAATGCCGATACCGGTGTCAGTCACGACGATTTCAATGAAATCACCGGATCGGGTGGCGGTAATTTCCACTTTACCTTTAGCGGTAAACTTTACTGCATTTCCGATGAGGTTTTGTAAAATATGGCGGCACTTGCTTTCATCGCTGGTAAGGTGAACGTCGGTTCCATTTCCTGTCTGCAGCAATTCAATTTTCTTTTGATCAGCCTGGGGCAAAATCATATTTGCAACTTCTGAAATCAGTTTTCTCAGATCAAACCGGGTGATTTCGATTTCTTCACGACCGGATTCGATACGGGAGATATCAAGAATATCGTTGATTAGCGAAAGCAGATGCTTCCCGTTCCGCTCAATCACTTCGAGAAAGCCAACTTCTTCTTCAGGGATCTTATGGGCAAGCCGGCGGTTAAGCACTCCTGAAAGGGCAATGACAGAGTTGAGCGGGGTACGGAGTTCGTGGCTCATGTTCGACAGAAAATGGGTCTTCAGTCTGCTGGCCTCATCCAGTTGTTTCTTTTGCATTTCCAGCTCCGTGTTTTGCTCCGTCAACTCAGCCGATTGAACAGCCATTTCGTTTTTCTGGGCTTCAAGTTCCTGGTTTTGGCTTTCCAGCAACTTGGAATAGTCTTTCATTTTACGGTAAGCAAGAATCCCTTCAATCCTCGCATTCAGTATGTCGAGCATGTGCCCGATAAAAAGCAAGGTCTGCTTGCTGTATGGACGGATACTCGCAAGTGAAATAACCGCGATTATTTCGTGTCCGGAGACGATGGGGATGGTCAGGATTTCATGGGGAATAAATTTTCCACTTACCGTTGGAAAAATAAATCTGGTATTTTCCGAAATATTTTTAATATGCTGCATCCGGGAGGAGGACAATGCCGCTCCGAATTCCCCTTCGAAATTCACGGCTGAGAATGATTCTCTGCCATTGTCATCTAAGCCAATGGATTCAAAGTGATTAAAAGTTTTTTTATCGTCGTTCAGAAGATACACCGCCGCGATTTGGGAATCCGTATACATGGAAAGCGCGCTGAGCGTGGTATGGAAAAAAATTCCGGCCTCATTTTCGTTCAGCATGAGGGCGGAAAGTTTCGCTTCCGATTCTTTTAAATCCATATTCTGCTGGATGCTTTCTGCCAGGGTATTGAATGAGCTGGATAAAATGCCAAATTCGTTTTTCGAATCATAGTTACTCCTGGCCTGCATGTCTCCCTCTTGAAACCGGTGGGCTGCCTCGGTAAGTTGCATCAATGGTTTACGGATGTTTCGCAGCAGGATATAATTGATAATAACCGAAAGCAATAAAATCACGGCAACCAAGATCACAAGCTGAAGGTTGAGTGAATCGTTCAGTTCCCTTGAACTCTCATACAGGGCATCACCTTTCTTGATCGCAAAATCATCGAGTTTTTGAAGAGCACTGAAAAGTTCTTCCGATTCTTTTTCTCCTGTTTTATTGATTCTTCTCTGCTCGGCGGCAGTCATCTTTTCACCTGAATTCAACCTTCGGATGGATCCTTCTTGAATGGCATTCCATGTTACGAACGCTCGCTTTAACGCATCAATATCAGAACGCGGACCCAGGTATTTGTTGTTAAAGATGTTAATCTGTGAAAAAGCATTTGTCTTTAGTTCCCCGATGTGTCCAAGGTGAAGTGCAAAGTCCTTGTTATCGGCAGAGAAAAGCATGTCTTTCATCTCGCGTTGGATAGAAAAGACGTCTGAACGCAATATCCCGATGGCCCGTCGCACCTTGAGCGGGTGATCATACATCAGTTCCGTCTGCTGGTGTATCTTGTCAGATTGAATTTTAGAAACCACGCCCAATACAATTACAAAGAGCATCATGGAAGTAAAGCCAAGCATGAGCTGTGTGCTGATTTTCAGATTTTTTAAATGCATACCATCTTTTTTTTCACGCTTTATAACTTTCAGTTGCCATAATGACCTTCATTGGTTCACTGCTGAAATATGGCCGACTGCGGAAATACTTCACGAAATTGATTCCGGAATAAAATATCCCTTTCCGTTTCGCCGGTAACAAGGTAACTGCTTTTTGACATGCATTTACCAATTTTTTCGAGAATCTGGCTTTTGTACGCATTCTTATAATAAAAAAGAAGGTTGGCGCATATCACCAGATCGAAATCGCCAAAAATACTGGCAGGGGGGCAACTTAATTGCTCATTGAACAAATCTAAAACCGAAAAATCAATATTTTCCTTCAACTCCTGCTTTACAGTATAACTTTCTCGATTTTTATCGAACCATTGCGTAAGCCTTTTTAAGTTCATGTTGTTAAGTGCGCCGGAAGTGTATCGGCCCTTCTGCGCTTGCATCACCTGAAACCCATCCTGGTCGGAAGCAAAGATCCGGTAACGGAATTTCCCCTTGTTCACGATATTAAATTCCTTCATTAAGATGGCTAAACTATAGGCTTCCTGCCCGGCGGCACAAGCTGCACACCAAACCCGGATCTCCTTCCCGTGAATGTTTTGCTTTTTCAAAAATAAGGCAGGCAATATGATTCGCTCCAGGAACCCATATGTAATCGGGTTACGAAAGAATTCGCTGTAACTGATTCTTAGCGAATCGACGAAATGCTGTCCTTCTTCCTGATTTTGCTTCAAAATTGTGAAATACGCTTCCCTTGAGCCACATTGGGTTTCCACGATCCGATCATGAATGGATTTATCAAGAAAAAAATCCTCATACTTAAACAAATCAATCCCTTTGGCTTGCAGGAGAAAATCTGCAATATCATTCGGCATTGTGCTCATACCGAAACCTTTACTTCCGGAATATATGAAGAGAAATTCAAATGTTTCGACAATTTTGAATGTAAATATAACCATTTATTTGAATATATAAAGTTTGACGATACCTGCTTGGGATATCTGGCGTAATTATTTGATCTTGTCTCGTTCAGAAATGATATATTTGTCCTCTTTGAACCATAAACCAAAACCGGGGAAATATGAAATTTGATTTTGATGATATTTTAATTACACCTTCTGTCACCAGTGTGATAAATTCCAGAAAAACGGTGAATGTGATGGATGAACACGGGATGCTCCCTTTGATTACAGCTCCCATGGATACCGTGACCGATTTCAATCACCGGCAGATATTCACCGCCAATCACATATACCCGCTCATTCCCCGGACCGAGACAAGGAATTTCAGCGCCAGGGATATTGCTGATGCAAAAGGGTGGGTTGCGGTAAGTCTTGACCAGGTTGAGAATTTGTTCGGAATCCATTATAAAAAAGGGGATTCTGATTCGTATCACATCTGTATTGACATTGCCAACGGGCATATGGCCAGATTGATCGAAGTTGTCAGAAAAATAAAAGAGAAATTTTCAGATCGGATTACTGTCATGGTGGGCAATGTAGCGAATCCCATGACCTTTTTTGAGTTATCAAAGGCGGGTGCCGATTATATCCGGGTAGGGATCGGGAATGGTTCAGGATGCAGTACTTCCGTTCATACCGGGATCGGTTATCCCCTTGCCTCCCTCATTCATGACATCCAGATATTAAAAAGCAGGCAGGATCACAGATTTGCCAGGGTGGTTGCCGACGGGGGTATAAAAAAATATGCCGATATCATCAAAGCGCTGGCTTTGGGAGCAGATTACGTGATGTGTGGCGGTATCTTTAATAAGGCGTTGGAGTCGGCCGGTCATACTTACGCTGCCAATAAGAAATTTGAAGGATACACGGTTCCCGGCGATCAGGTGGACCAGTACAGCGAAGATGTGAAAACCGCTTTTAAAATGGGTTCTTTATTTTACAAGAAATTCAGAGGGATGAGTACCAAGGAAGTCCAGGCCCACCTAGGGAATGAATTAAGATCCTCTGAAGGAGTTACCCGAATGATACAGGTTGAATACACCCTTGAAGGCTGGGTGGATAATTTTAAAGATTACCTGTCCTCAGCCATGTCGTATACCAACAGCAAAGATTTGAAAGAATTTATCGGGAAGCCCGGATGGAACCTGATCAGTGAAAACAGCCTGAATCGTTTTAATAAATAAGCTGTATCATTCGTTTGTTTATCTTTCCTTCAATTCGTAAAGTCTGCAAAAATCGGTTGTATAAATCCCGGTATAATCTTTTCTGAGGATTTTATCCAGTTTGTATAAAAACCATTCCTTGGCCGGATCATAGGACCCAACAAGGAAAACATAGTTAATTTTCAGATTTTTATGGCCTTTTATCTGTATGAAGTTGAGGCATTCGCTGGTATCGGCCTGGTTTCCGATATAATAGCCAGGTTTGGAGCCAAGATTCCATATGACCGGAAAATAGCCGGTTTCGCATTCGTAATTATAAACCATCACAATGGGTTTGTCAATTGCCACATAATCGACAAAATGACCGGTAAACCAGTTGTCCATTAAATAAATGGGAAGCACCATGCTGTTGGCCGGAATAAAATCAGAAGCTTTATTGGAGGCAATGGCCATTCGGTTAAACTCATCCATAATCGGTTTATCATACCTGATCATAAGGGCATTGATCCCCAGCGCAAAAATGGCGGCAACAATTCCGATCCAACGTGGCAAACGAAATGTCGCTATCCATAAAACAACCAGCAGAAATAACAGATAATTTAAGCGGAGGCTGGTATAGCTCGCAGTACCATAAGCATCGGGCAGCAGGAAATAAAGGAAGAAGAGGAGTGAAATAGACGGGATCAGCCATCTTTTATGCCGGTTTCCAGGCCTGCTTTCTGATTTCCGGAAGAACCGGTAGGCCATGACCATCAAACCGGAAAAAATCAGGATTGCCATGAGGAAAAAAAGAAGGATGGTAAACACACCCTCCTTGTCGGTGTTAAAAGAGATCAGGGGACGGATCCTGATCAGGTATTCCACAAGCTGTGATTTTGGAAGAAAAGCAACCACCCTTGTGCCCGGACGAGAAATAAAAAAGTAGATGAAAAGGCAAAGTGGGATGGCAGATGCCAGTGTGATGGCAAGGGTTTTCCTGAAAAATTCCTTCAGGATTTGTTTCTTTAAGGATCTCATGGAAATCCAGGCTGAAATTCCTTCTGAAATGATAAATGCAGCAATGAGGATCAGTAGCACTCCGAAAACAAGAATATGGGAGAAATAGGTAAGCAGGATCAGTAAAGTCAGGACAAGGAAATCCTTAAAATTCTTCATTTCGCCTTTTTTGCGCAGGTAGAAATTCAGACTGATCAGAAAAAAAATCACCCCAAGACAGAAATTGAAAAATCCGAAAAAAAGAAACATGGAGTGGGTGAAAGGGAAAATCAGGTAACTGAGATAAAGCTTATCTGGTTGAAGGGTTTTCATCAGGCTGCGGAAAGCAAAGGGAAGACCAGCTAAAAGCCCGGCTATCAGAATTTTTTCTGCCAGAAAAGCGGGAAAGATCAGCTTCATGAAGGCGATGAGCAAATGAGAAGTCCAGTTGGGTACCGGTTCAGGATTGATACGGAAAAATTGATGAAAAAGGCTGTTTTCGTGAAAGAACAGCTGGTTGATGATATTGGCATTGAACAGATGAGAAGCGCCGTCGAGGCTGGGAAAAAATTTAGTTGAAATAAACGGGATAAGATTGGCGATGGTGATCACCGTGAAAATAAGAAGTTCGATCCCGGGAATGTGTTTTTTATGAAGATTCATTTAGGGTCTCTTTGGTATAGCAGGTGGTCTTTGATCAAAGGTATTTCTTCCTCACTGATTTCATTGGCCATCAGGTAAGGAACATCTTCATCAAATGCGTTCATCAGGTCGGTTGTGCTCAAAGTCGTATTTGCCATGCACTTGCGGTAAAGATCAAACGCTTTCTTACGTTTTCCAAGGCAAAGCTGAACATGGCCGGCATTCATCAAGTCGTAGGATGAAGGATGGTCAACATGGGTGAGGAGTTCTTCATAGGCATCTTCTGCCTGTTCCAGTTTTCCTGTCAGGAAATGGCAATACGCGATGGGTCGCAATACTTTTATATTTCCTGGATTGAAGAAGATCACTTTGGAATAATATTGCAGGGCTTGTTCAAAATCTTTCAGGTTAAGACAGCATTGAGCGATCTGGGTTGAAAGATTAAGGTCGTCGGGTTGAAATTTGGCGGCATCTTTGTAAAAACCCAGCGCAGCCTGGTAATCTTTCAACTTCATGCTGCACCACCCCAGTTTTTTTAATATCCACAAACGGTCGGAATCAAAAAGCTCTGCCATCTTGTAATATTCAACAGCTTTTTTATACCGGGACAATTTCTGATAGCAGTAGGCAATCTTTTCATAGATTGCTCCCTGGGGAGGACCCTTGGCGGCAAGCGATTCATAAACATGGATTGCTTTTAAATAATGTTCTTTTTCAAAATAGAAAGTGGCAAGTTTTTCCGGATATCCTTTCTTTTCAAAAAAATTCTGATAAAAATAGAGCTCGTCAAATTGTACGGGAATCTGGAAAATATCTTCAAATTCACTCCTGGAAGGAAAAATCTTGAAGAAACGGTATAAATCCTGAATATACTGAATAAACACTGAATTCGATTGCAGGGTCTGGTCGAGAAGTTGTTCTTCAGAAGCCATTTCCTTCATTTGTGCAAATTCGGCTTCAAAGTTTGCCACGATCATACTGCGTTGCTGAGGGGGGATCGCCTGAAAATTCAGGGCAAAAGAATATTTATCGGAATTACAGATATAAAACGCTTTCTCAAGACCCTCGATCAGTTGCCGGTTAATTTCCTCTTGTCCGGAAAAGGTTTTTGTGAGTTCCGGATGATCTGGGTAAAACGGAACAAACCAGTTGCACATGCTGCTGAAAAAGTCGAAACGTTTTAATTGCTGAAAAGTGCTCATGAAAACGTCGGCTCCTTCCATCTGCATTTTTGAGAATTTTTCGATTTTTTCAAATAATCCGGGAACTTCATCAATCAAGCCTTTCCATTTTGGATTCTGTTCATCCGGATCATCTTCTTCTGTAATTTCATCAAGCTGAAGCTTGTCCTCGATGAGGGGCATCATTTTTTTCATATCAGGAAGTACTTCTTCCTCAAATTCCCTGGTAATTTTTTCCGTTTCACGCGCTAAAAGCATCTGAAACAGTATTATTTCAATGTCATTCCGTATGTTTTCATCTTCCCGGATGGCTTCGAGTTTGTTGATCACATCCGGTAGAAAACGTATCCGTTTATCATAGATTAACAATCCGATTACAAGGCCGGTCAAGGCTCGCTGATAAACCTGATCTTCATGATTTTCAGCAAATTCAATCAGAAGGATGAGTTTGACGGGATCAAAATAATGGACCAGGCTTAGGGTGAGGGCGCTGACGATCAAACTTTTTTCATGCCATTCAATGCTGTCAGATAGTCTTATTTTTCTGACAAAGTTGATCTCCTTATCCTTCATTTTCCCTGTAAGCCAGAGCATCTTGAAAACCGAATCGATGCCATGGAAGAGAATTTCCTCAGCGGGAGATGCTTCTACCAGGGAATTTTCACTAAAATGCTGCTGTACGGTTTTTCTTTCCCGGTCTTTCAGGGGAAGTTCAGGCATCAGCAATTGGTATTTGATTTCATCAGCCAAAGAAAGGATCGAAGCACAAAGGTTATTCAGGATTATGGTTTGCTGGGAATCCTGATATCCCTCAAAAGAAAAGCGGAGCAAGGATTGATAATTTTCAGAAAGCGATTCGAGCTGTAGAAAATAATCCGTAATAGAGCTGAAACGGATAAGATGGGAAATTTCATCTAAAGCGGTTTTTATTCTCCGGTTAAAAATATGATCGCAGAGTCGGTAATATCGTTGCTCAGTTTCCTGTCGTGTCATATGATTCAGAACCTTACTCCGGTGGTAAAGATAATGGACTGGAGATGATCACTGGTATTATCATGGAATACTTTGATTCCCTGGTATGAGTTTAAGTATCGGTATTCAATTCTAAGATATCCTATTTTAACCGGCTTATATTCAAACT
>Ga0265593_1000469_pt1 | contig 22467 bp, 26 predicted proteins | sample saktaG_8_FD_190136 | JGI IMG/M metagenome (GOLD analysis project Ga0265593, IMG submission 190136) | Saline water microbial communities from Sakinaw Lake, British Columbia, Canada - sak_2011_5_24_36m | ecosystem: Environmental > Aquatic > Non-marine Saline and Alkaline > Saline ...
GTGTGCTATACGAGCTTTTAGTAATGAGGGAGATGAGGTACTCGTGATGAGTCCTGTTTATCCCCCCTTCTTTTCCATGGTCAAAGAGAATAATCGTCATCTTGTTTTACATTCTCTCCAAAGAGGTGACGAGGGAGAGTGTTTTTTTGACATTGAAACCTTACGAACACAAATCACTCACAAAACCAAGATACTGCTGCTATGTTCCCCTCATAATCCCGTAGGTCGTGTCTGGCGAGAGGATGAGCTGCTGGAATTGGGGAGATTGTGTCTTGAGAATGGGATTGTCATCGTGAGCGATGAGGTGCACTGTGACATTGTATTTGAGGGGAATAAACATATTCCGATTGCGTCACTCTCGCAGGCATTAGGAGAGAATACCGTAACGCTGTTAGGAACAGGTAAAACGTTTAATATGGCGGGATTTGGAATCTCGACCGTTTGCATCGTTTCGGAAAAACTGCGTGCTCTTTATGAAGAGCAACGACTGAGGGTTCATTTCGGTGATGGAGCAGTATTGTCACACGTCGCTTTTGAGGCTGCCTATACGCATGGAGAGGCGTGGCATAAAGAACTTATTGTCCATTTACAAAACAATCGAGAAAAAATTATAGAGTGGGCGAACCATTCACCGATGATTAAGATACTTCCTCCGCAAGGGACGTATCTCGCATGGCTGGATTGTCGTCCTTTGGGATTTGGAGATCGTGAATTACGAGAATTTTTTATCCAAGATACAGGGCTTGGATTGAGTGCAGGACTTAGTTTTGGTCGTGAAGGTGCTGGGTTTATGCGGCTTAATTTTGCGGTTTCTTCACGTGATCTTGATGTCGCGTTAGCAAAAATTAGTACGGCGCTAAAAGGGAGAGTCTAATGTCTGAACCGATTTTACATCTTTATGAAACCGAGTATTTTCGTTTTATTTTAACATTGCTTTTGAGCTTTTTAACCGGTTTAGAGATGCGAAAATATAAACGAACACTGGAGAATGCCTATTTTATCGGAACAGTACGTACGTATACATTCATAGGGATGTTTGGTTACATACTTTATATGCTTGATCCTGAATTACGATTTTATATGGCAGGATTAGGGATTTTGACATTTCTATTTGGACTCTTTTATTATCATAAACTTCAGAAAGAACAAAAAGGTATTATCAATTTATTGGTAGCGCTGCTGGTCTACACGTATGCTCCCGTTATTATGACACAGCCTCTATGGCTGACGGCTTTGATTTTTGTCATTATAATTTTTATAATTAATTCCAAGCCCAATGTGCAATTTCTGTTGGAAAGGATTGATAAGAGCGAGCTTATTACTCTTTCAAAGTGGATACTTCTTAGTGTAGTGATTTGGCCATTATTACCAATTACACCAATCTCATCGTGGATACCGATGTCAATGAGTAAAATTTGGATGGCGGTTGTCGTAGTATCGGGAATTTCGTACATTGGATATTTACTTCAACATTACTTTTTTAAAGAAAAAGGATTTTTGGTCAGCGGTATTTTAGGAGGCATTTATTCTTCAACTGCAACAACGGTCGTTTTGTCGCGTAAATCAAAGATTATGGAGTCGAACGATTATACGTTTGTTTCGGCTATTGTGCTAGCGACCGGTATGATGCATGTACGATTGATTGTTATGATCGGTTTTTTAATGTTACTTTATTTCAAGCACTTATCTTGCCGCTAGGATTACTGGGTGCTATTGCATTATTGGGCGGCTATGTACTCTCAAAATACACAAGCAATGGTGAGATTGAAGGTATCAATAATGCGCAGATTAATATTAATCCCCTTGACCTTGGAATGGCACTTTTGATTGCCATTATGTTTGTAATAATGAGTATTGCAACGAATTATTTGATTGCGCATTATGGAATTTCAGGATTGAATATTCTGGCATTTATAAGCGGATTTACAGACATAGATCCCTTTATCCTTTCTCTAATAAATACTCAGCATGAAATCACTTCCAATACGGTGATATGCGCCATTTTGATTGCTGTCGGCAGTAATAATCTTTTAAAAGGGTTGATTGCATTTGTCTTAAGTTCTCGACGTGTTGGATGGATGGGCTTGAGTATATTGAGTTTATTGTCGATAATGACGTTTGCTCTTGCTTTTCTAGTTAGCTAACGAAGGATGTTTCGCATGAAATCAAAAATAGAAACTTTTATTGGTGAGCACCATCTCCTTTCATTAGCGACTTGCGCAGAGGAGATGTGGTGCTGTTCCCTTTTTTATGCGTATAATCCAGAAAAAATCACTTTTATCGTTGCGACAGAATCTCAAACCCTGCATGGTAGTAATGTTTTAAAAAATCATACCGTTGCGGGGACGGTAGCGCTAGAGACCAAGACGGTTGGAAAAATTCAGGGGATACAATTTCGAGGTGAGATGGTGCTTTGTGATGAGGGGAAGGAATTCTATTATAAGGCGTTTCCGTACGCACTGGTGATGAATCCAACTCTTTGGGAGATCCGTCTTGATGAGATTAAAATGACGGATAATACACTGGGTTTTGGTAAAAAACTTATTTGGAAACGGGAGTCTTAGGTTCAAAAAAACTACACGGCTTACCACTGGAGTTTAGGACGACTGACGAAGGGATAAATTTACTTTTAAAACCATACGCTTTGCATCCATGAGGCTGATTAGCTTCCCATGTGATGAAATAATAGATACATTTTTGGCAGATAATTTTTTGCATAGGGAATTTTACCTATAATTTGAAACTTTTTAAAGGATATACATGAATAAATTGCTTTCAATGTTGCAACTCCAGCAACAACTCAATGATGCTACCAATGGAATTGGTTGGGAAAAAGGGATAACGAAGCACGGAAAAATAATCAACTGGCGTCGATGTATTACGATGGAGTCTGCTGAAATGATTGATTCATTTGGATGGAAACATTGGAAAAGCATTGCGCAGCCGACCGATTACGCTAACTTACAAATTGAGATTGTCGATGTATGGCATTTTGTGATGAGTTTGGTGTTGGAGTTTACAAAAGCCAATGGTGCAGAAGCAGTGGAAGAGTTGGCGCAAAGGATTTACAATACGCCGGAATATCAAAAATTAAACGGTGAAGCACCCCTCCCTTTTGGCGAGGATGATGTTCTTATGATTAAAATCGAAAACGTTATGCGTCTCTCTTTGATCCCTATCTCTCCTGAGATGATCGGTGCGATGATTGAAGAGTTTTTTGAGTTGGCGTATTTGGGTGCATTAAATACGACACAGCTGTATCGCCTCTATGTCGGTAAAAATATACTGAATCAATTCCGTCAAGATCACGGATACAAAGAGGGACATTATGTCAAAATTTGGAATGGTTTGGAAGACAATGCCGTGATGAAGCTTTCATGGGAAAATAATCCTGAGATGACCCCTGAGCAATTGTATACCGCGTTAAAAACTGCCTACCCCTCTGTCATTCCCGACTAGATTGGGAATCCATCCCAAAATTTAAGAGCACTGAATTCCCATTTTCACGAGAATGACGAAAGTAATTAGCGATAAATCTCTTTAAATTCACCCTTCCACCGCTTATGGCACCAAAACCAGAGCTTTGGATGGGACCGAATCACTTTTTCCACATCGTAAGCCTGCGCTTGTGTTGCTTCTACAATGGCTACTTCATCATTACTTTTTACGTCGATAGGATTTTCAAACGTAATTGTATAATGCTGTTCATCTGTGGAGACAATATAAACACCCACAATCGGAGCATTAAATTTATAAGCCAATTGCGCAGGTGTTGAGGTTTGATACGTCTCGTGACCAAAAAAATCAACTTTGACCCCTGCGCGCGTATTGCTTGCTTGGTCAATCATCAGCAAGATAGAGCGACCCCCTTTGAGCGCTTTGGCAATATGTTTGAGAGCGCCGTTTTTTTCCGCAAGTTTCATTTGGTGATTGGTGCGTGCTTGGAGTAAATAAGGGTCAAAGGCCGACGTGCTAAACTCTTTATAGATAGATGAAACTGGGGTGATGAGAGATGAGAGTGCCGCACCGCCAAGCTCCCAATTTCCGAAATGGGCAGAGACAAAAATAATTCCCCGATTGTTGCTCAAAAGGGCATCGACTGCTTCACGGTTTTCAAAGGTCACCTGAGCGCGTAAATCGTCGGCGTTGTTTCGTCTGTTCTCCATCGTTTGTAAAAAATTAAGGAGCAAATTTCGATAACAATACGTCTCTATCTCTTTTTTTTGATGTACTGTAAGTTCATTTTGAAAAGCAAATGCTATATTGGCTTGAATAATACGATTTCGTGAAATTGCCAGTAAGTGAGCGAGTGTTGAAAGAGAAGTAAATATCTTTTTACGCCAACCATGCGGCAACAGCATCAAAAAAGAATCAAAGAGTAAAAATAGACGATACACCATTATAGCAGTTCCTTGGCTTTGGTCGCAATGAGTTGCGGGTCGATTTGATGAATTGAAAAATCATTGCGGTTGATGTGGAAAATATCAACTTCGGAGGGAGATTTTATCCCGATATTGATAGAAGTAGGATAAATCATCCTCTCATTCGTAGGACCAAAGAGGGTAATAGAGGGGACGTTCATCGCCCACGCGATATGGGTAGGTCCCGTATCATTTCCGATGGTGAGCGTACAGTTGGTGATGAAATCCACCAGTTCTTTTAGAGACATTTTGGGAGTGATGATAGCATTTTTGGAATGTTCTTGTATCCATACCGCATCCTCGTATTCACTCACACTTCCCCAGACGAGATGGCAGGGGTAGGGGAGCAAATCACACAGGTGTGCAAACTGCTCTTTGGGATAACATTTGCTTTTCCATGAGGCTCCGATGACGAGGGCGATTTTAGTTTCATGTGAGGCTCTTAGGCTATCAAATACGGGAGTTTTTTGCTCTATCAGTGCATCCGAGTAGGGGATGTTTAATGCTTCGGTTATCACCATGACATTACGCCGTATGACACTAATTTCGTAGGGGATGGATGAGGTGGTGGAATAAAACCATGAAGCTATCCCCTCACGTGCACTTTGCTTATCAAATCCATGTACTTTTCCGGGGAGAAAAGAGGCGACAATCGCTGACTTTAGAAGCCCTTGGGCATCGATAATATGGTCATAGTGTTCACGTGATTTTAGGGTGTGAATCATCTCTTTTAAGAGGTTGAAGCTTTTAGTTTTTTTGAGCCGTTTCAGAGGGATGGGGATCACTTCGTGAATCAGAGGATGGTTTTTGAGTATGGGTGCAAATGCCTCTTCGACAAACCAATCAATCTTGGCATCAGGATAATAGTAGTGAATAATCTGTAGCACAACAGCTGTATTGATAATGTCACCAAGTGCGCTGAGACGGACGATGGCGATACGTGGATTTGACCTTTTCATAAGGATAACTATAGCGCAACTAAGCTACAATTCACCTCAAAATACGGTAGAGGAGTTAATGATATGGTTGTTCAAGACATACAGCAATTTTCTGAAATTCGCCCAAAAGCGCGTGCATACTTTTGCTATCTTTTCCAAAAAAATCTCCCCAATCATCTCCCCTCAGCAACGGCTGAAGCTATTACCTCGCGTCTTCGTAAAATAAAAGGGGATTTGCAAGGGGCAGAAGCGGTTTATTTACTGGATGCTGCCGGAAATCAAGTGGGTCCTACTTATATAAAAGAGGGAAAAAGAGAGGAAGATGCCGGTAAAAATCGCTCTACACGAGCTTATTATTACCGTGCAATGCACGAGCGTCGTTGTACGATTACCGATCCTTACCCTTCGTTACTCAATGACGAATTAACTGTGACCGCATCCGAACCTATTTTTGATGAGCATGGAGAAATTATTTACGTGGCGTGTTTGGATATGCCATTGACGGAAGTCATTCGAATTGCTCACCCTTTAGCATTGGAGAGTTTCGCAGGTAAATTTTTCAGAACTGTTTATGCTATTTTTTCAGTTGCTTTAGCGGCAGTTGCTTTGTTATTATTTGTCAAAGGGATAGAAGGCTTTTTAGCATACGGTCTTGGTAATGCGGAACATATTGAGATTAAAGATATTTTTGAAGCAACCATCTTGCTTACCCTTTCTTTGGCGATATTTGATTTGGTTAAAACTCTTTTTGAAGAAGAAGTTTTGGGGCGTTCCAAAAAAGATCCCGCTTCGGATATACATAAAACAATGGTCCGATTCTTAGGCTCTATTATTATTGCACTTTCAATCGAGGCGCTGATGTTAGTGTTTAAGTTTGCAATGACAGAGCCTGAGAAGCTTTTTAACGCGATTTATATTATTGGCGGTGTTGCTTCTTTGTTGGTCGGATTGGCTATTTATATCCGTTTTACTCACGATAAGGAGCATCCTTGATAGGAATAGTCGATTATAATATAGGTAATCTCGCCAGCGTCAAAAATGCGTTTGATGTGCTGGGTGAAAAAGTTGTGGTTGAATCAGACCCTGCTAAGCTTTGCACGTATGATAAGCTGATTTTGCCGGGTGTTGGTGCGTTTGGAGATGCGATGGAGCACTTGCAAAGCCGTGGAATGGACGAAGCGGTGCGTGAATACACGAAGAGTGGCAAATATCTTCTTGGAATTTGTTTGGGGATGCAATTGTTGTTTGACTCGAGTGAAGAGTTTGGAATCAATGAGGGGCTTGGATTGATTAAAGGGCGTGTTGTAGCCTTTGATACAAGCCGTTTTCATACCCCTTTAAAAGTTCCCCATATCGGATGGAACAGGATGTTTACCAAAGAGCATCCGTTGTTTGAAGGGTTGGATGAAGCTCATTATCTTTATTTCGTCCACTCCTATCATGCTTTGTGCGACCATGAAGCAGACAGCATCGGTGAGAGTGTTTATGGTTACCGCTTTACCAGTGCTGTTGCGCATGATAATGTGATGGGAATTCAGCCCCATCCGGAAAAAAGCCATCATAATGGCTTGAAAATATTACAAAATTTCATCAATCTTTAAAAAGGATATCCATGACTATTTTCCCAGCAATCGATTTAAAAGACGGTAAAGCCGTTCGTCTCACCAAAGGCCTTATGGAGAGTGCAAAAATCTATTCCGATACTCCATGGGAATTGGTAAAAACATTTGAAGAGATGGGTGCACAATGGGTCCACTTGGTGGATCTTAACGGTGCGTTTGCAGGCGAGCCAAAAAATTTGGAGCAAATTCGCGCTATTCGTGCAAACTGTAATGTTAAGCTTCAGCTTGGGGGCGGTATTCGTGATGAAGCGACGATTCAGCGTTATTTAGAGCTTGGAATCGATCGCCTGATTTTGGGTTCGATTGCCCTTCGTGATCCTGAGTTCGTAAAAGCAATGGCAGCAAAATATCCTATCGTAGTCGGGATTGATGCGATTGATGGATTTGTGGCTGTTGAAGGCTGGGGTGAAGTGAGTGAAATGCGTGCGACTGATTTGGCGCGACTGTTTGCGGATGCGGGAGTTGAAGCGATTATATGTACTGACGTGGGACGTGATGGAACACTCAGCGGCGTCAATGTTGAGTTTACCCTTGAAATCGCACGAGCTTCAGGGATACCTACTATCGCCAGCGGCGGAGTAAAAGACGATACGGATATTGAAGCACTGCTTTTAACAGGTGAAATAGAGGGTGTTATTGTCGGAAAGGCATTTTATGAAGGTAGAATTGAACTAAAACGTTTTTTTTAAACTTCACACAAAGTTGATTTGGCTATTATTGGACAATTATTATTTAAAATTACACAAATTACAAAGGAAACACTTTGAAATTATTAGTTGTAGATGACAGCTCAACAATGCGTCGTATCATTAAAAATACTCTCTCACGTCTTGAATACGAAGACGTTCTTGAGGGAGAAGATGGACTCCAAGGCTGGGCTGCACTAAACGAAAATACAGATATTGGAATGTTGATTACTGACTGGAATATGCCTGAAATGAATGGATTAGAATTGGTTAAAAAAGTACGTGCTGACGCCCGTTTTACTGATTTGCCTATCATTATGGTTACAACAGAAGGGGGGAAAGCAGAAGTTATTACCGCACTTAAAGCGGGGGTCAATAACTATATTGTTAAACCTTTTACTCCTCAAGTCCTCAAAGAAAAACTTTCAGCAGTCCTCGGCACTGAGGCGTAATGCAAGATTACTACTACATGCTGGTGGTTAAGCCATCGGCTCATATTGAATTATTTAGTGATTTTTTAGTGGATGTCATCCCTGTTGGTTTTGAAGAAATTGAGGATGGATTTATTGTCCGCAGTGAAGAAAATCTAGAAACGGTAAGTTGGGGTATTGAACAGTTTGCTGAAGCACTTCAAAGTGCATTAGGTGAAGTAATTGATTTAGAATTAACGCTTACAAAAGAGAAAAATACGGATTGGATTGCTCAATATCAGCAAGGAATTACTCCGATAGAAATAGATCCATTTTACATTCATCCAACATGGGAAGCCCCAAAAGATGGGATGTTAAATATTGCTATTGATCCTGCATTGGCATTTGGCACAGGGCATCACCCTACAACAGCATCCTGTTTACGAGCCGTTGCACGCTATGTGAACGAGGGTGATATTCTTATGGATGTAGGGTGTGGGAGCGGTATTTTAGCAATGGCGGCACTTAAAAAAGGTGCGATTGTTGATGCGTGCGATACAGATCCTCTTTCTGTTGAAAATGCTATCGTAAATGCCCAGCAAAATGCTCTATCGTACCGTCGTCTTTGGGAAGGTCCCGTTCAAGAAACCAATGACGTGTATGACGTAATCGTAGCAAATATTGTGGCAGATGTTCTTGTCTTTATCGCCAGTGATCTGAAAAAACGGTTACGTGATGGGGGTGTATTAATTCTCTCAGGGATAATGGATAAATATGAAGATAAAGTTCTACGCGCATATAAAACATACGAGTTGAGTGAACGAATCGTTGAAAACGAATGGGTAACGCTCGTACTCACCAAAAAGGAATAATCACGTGGCACAACCAGAACAACCTACACCATCCAATAAGAATGATAATTTTTTCAATAAAAATCCTTTAATTACTTTTGCTATTTTCTCTATCGTCGTCATACTGCTTTTTAAGGCATTTGTCGGAGATGAGAGTCAATTGGCGTCTAAGGTAAATGGTTCAGCAGCAACGCGAACGCAGGAAGTGAGCTATGCAGAACTTAAAAAGCTGATTCTTAACAAGCAAGTTGAAAAAGTGGCAATTGGTCAAACATACATACGTGCATTAGGTGCTGATGGCAACACTAAGACAGCCTACACGACACGTCGTATTTTGGGAGAAGATACCAAGCTGACGGATCTTTTGGATAAGCAAAATATTGACTATAGCGGCTTTAATGAGAGCAATTGGTTTACCGAAATGTTCGGATGGTTGTTTCCTTTCTTGATTATCATTGCTATTTGGATGTTTTTTGCAGGAAGAATGCAAAAAAGCATGGGTGGCGGGATACTGGGAATGGGAAGCTCTAAAAAGCTGGTCAATTCAGAAAAACCAAAGACGAAATTTGACGATGTAGCGGGTGCCCAAGAGGCAAAAGAAGAAGTTTTAGAAATTGTTGATTTCTTGAAATCTCCTGGTCGATACGTAGAACTAGGGGCTAAAATTCCTAAGGGTGTCTTGCTTGTAGGAAGTCCAGGAACAGGAAAAACATTGTTGGCAAAAGCGGTTGCAGGTGAGGCTGAAGTTCCTTTCTTCTCTGTTTCAGGGTCAAGTTTTATTGAGATGTTTGTCGGTGTCGGTGCAGCGCGTGTACGCGATTTATTCGAGCAAGCCAAAAAAGATGCTCCTTCTATTATTTTTATTGATGAGATTGATGCGATTGGTAAAAGTCGTGCAGCGGGCGGAATGATGGGTGGTAACGATGAGCGTGAACAAACCCTCAATCAGCTTCTAGCAGAGATGGACGGATTTGGTACGGATACACCTGTTATTATTTTAGCAGCAACCAATCGTCCTGAAATCCTCGATCCCGCACTTCTTCGTCCGGGACGATTTGATCGTCAAGTATTGGTAGATAAGCCAGACTATCAAGGGCGTATTGATATTTTGCATGTCCATGTCAAAGGTGTTAAAATTGACAGTGATGCCGATCTCGAAGAGATTGCCCGCCTAACAGCAGGTCTTGCGGGGGCAGATTTGGCGAATATCGTTAATGAAGCTGCATTGCTTGCAGGACGAAAAAGTCAAAAAACCGTTCGCCAAACTGACTTACGTGAAGCGGTTGAACGGGCTATTGCAGGTCTTTCTAAAAAGAGTCGTCGTATTGACGAAAAAGAGAAGCGCATTGTTGCGTATCATGAGAGTGGCCACGCATTGTTGGCAGAGACGACCAAGGGAGCTAAAAAAGTTTCAAAAGTCTCTATTGTCCCTCGCGGACTTGCAGCGCTTGGATATACGCTTAATACTCCTGAAGAGAATAAATATTTGATGCAACGTCATGAACTTATTGCAGAGATTGATGTATTACTGGGTGGACGTGCAGCGGAAGAGGTCTTTATTGGAGAAATCAGTACGGGTGCAGCCAATGATTTGGAGCGAACGACCGATATTCTCAAAGCAATGGTTCAAATGTACGGGATGAGTGATGTCGCTGGATTGATGGTACTTGAGCGTCAGCGCAGCACCTTCTTGGGCGGCGGTATGACCCAAGCCAAAGAGTACAGTGAAAAAATGGCGGAAGAGATGGACCAATTTATTAAAAACACTCTTCAAGAACGCTATATCGAAGTTAAGATACGTCTCGAAGAGTATCGTGATGCTATCGAAAAGATGGTAGAATTATTATACGCAAAAGAGAATATTACCGGAGATCAAGTTCGGGATATTATTGAAAAGTATGAGTTAGAAAACAATATTGAGACAAAGCTATCCCCTAAAAAAGCACTATAGGAGTTTTCATGGCAATGTATACTGATACCTTTATCCTCTCCAAGCAAGGGTGGCTTCCAATAGCGTTGGCAGGCACTTTTTTTCTCTTTTTTACGATGACGGGATTGCACCTTTTTCAATTTTTAGTTGGCGCACTTTTTGTTGCTTTTTTGATTCTTTTTAGAAATCCTGAGCGCACTGCATCACTAGGTGAGCCCTCGTCTATTATCAGCAGTGTTGATGGTGTCGTATTAGGGATTGAAGAGACGCTTATCAATGAGAAAATGATGAAAAAAATTACACTTTTAAACGGATTATGGAACGTATCTATGTTACGTTCCCCTTTTGATGGTGTTATGGAAGGGTGTCGTATTCGTCATGGCGTTTCGTTAGCACTGCATCATCCGCTCTCTGAGACCCTCAATGAGAAAGCAGTTCTCTCGTTTAAATCGACTGCAGGTGATGAAATCTTCATGGAGCATTTGAGTGATCGAAGCTGTTTTGGGATTGCTATTGATGCTGATGAGGGACAAAAAATGAGAGAAGGGTCGCGTTACGGTTTTTTAGCTCGTGGAAGAACGATTCTTTATCTTCCAAGCGATGCTATTATACAAGTTCATCCGGGCGCTGATGTGCGAGCAGGTGAGAGCGTCATTGGACGCTTCAATGCGTAAAGACCCTCCGCCCATCGCCTACCTCTTCCCAAACTTTTTTACTGCTGCTTCTATTTTTTCAGGTTTTTATTCTATCTCTCTTGCGCTGCAAAGCTCATTTGAGAGTGCAGCATGGTTTATTTTTCTTGCCTTGATTTTTGATGGTTTGGATGGGCGTGTTGCCCGTTTAACAAATACTGCAAGCCATTTCGGTGTGGAGTTTGATTCACTGGCAGATATTGTGGCATTTGGGGTAGCTCCTGCATTGTTGATGTATCTTTATGTCGGAGATGAGTACGGGCGTATTGGCATTGTAGCAAGTGCATTATTTATTATCTTTGGTGCAGTGCGATTGGCGCGTTTTAATGTCATGACGTCACGAATAGAGCCTTCAGTCTTTATTGGTCTTCCTATCCCTACTGCGGCTATTATGATCTCAACAGCTATTTTACTAATGGAACATTATTCGCAAGCAGGTGGATTTCATGTGCTACTTTTACCACTGTCTGTACTCTTATCGGTATTAATGGTAAGCAATATACGGTATCCAAGTTTCAAAAAGCTCAATATGCGTGCGATTCATTTTACTCGTTTTTTAATCGGGGTGATTTTTGTTGCATTAATGGTATTTATTTACCCTATAGAGGGAATGGCGTTGCTTGGGGCGACCTACCTCGCATACGGACCTCTTCGCGCTACGTATTATCTTATTCGACGGATGGTTGGATAAAAATATTTGTTTAAAGCGGATGATAATCTTTAGGCTCAAGAGCGAGCTTGTCGGTGTCGATTTTGAAATCAAACGTATTGGATTTGAATCCGCTGTTGCCCATCTTGGTAAACTGAATCACGGCTGCCGGATTGTTTTGAACTTGCATGTAGAGCAATCCCAATGCATATCGATTTTCAAGATAGTTGGGATTGGTCATTTTGGAAAGCTCTAGGAGTGCTATGGCATTTTGATAATGTCCAGCGCCAATGGAAGCGGATGCCGCCATAAAGAGAGTTCGTTCATCGGCGAGTTTGTAGGTATCAACCGCTTCATTATAGAGGGTATACGATTTTTCAAAATCTTGATTGTAAAAATATGCGAGTGCGAGAGCAGAGGTAATATTGGTACGATTTTCAGTTGTGGTTTGAAGCTTTGTTTGAAGAGTTTGAATCAACGGCTCAAGTCTGCCGGTAATGGCTGCCATTGCAATGGCTTTGTCACGGCTGATTTGAGGACCAAAATAAATATCTTCATTGTTTAATTTTTGATTTTTAAGATAATTAAGAGACAATCGGGCATAGGCTTTTGGTGCTTCATTACTGAAATGGGTATCGATATAGAGCAAATGGGGGAGGGCGTCATGAGGCTGAGTATAGGTGAGCTTTTCTGAGGCTGCTTTAGCTTCTTCTTCCATCCCGAGCTCTTGAGCTATGATAATCTTCATGACCAAATACAGGGGTCGCTCTTTGTAGTGGTTGTCAAGCCAGCGGCTGGATGAGGGATAATTATTTTCACTAATCGATAAAAGGGTCTGGTAGAGATCGGATTCTTCAGTTTTTGGTTCCTGATTGAGATTTTCTTTAAGAATGGAGAGAAGTTTTGGATTTGGTTTTGAAATCATTTCAGATGTCATGATGGCAAAAATACCTGAAAGATAGTTGTTGGCATCGAGATGATAGGATCTGAGAAAATGGTCATACGCCTTAGTATAATCCCCTAATTGAGCATACGTCAACGCGAGATTGTACTGCAGGATAGAGTGTTGCGGATGAGCTATCAGAAGTTTTTGGAGCTGGTTATTCGAATCTCTTAGGTGAAAGCGCAATGCTTTTTGAATAGCAAGAGCAATCCCGTAATCGATATCAGACGCGCGTGAGCTTTTCTCAAGATACTCTTTGGCGGAGTCAATATCATCGATATAGATATTGGCATTGCCTTTACGGATATAACTGATGGTTTGATTTGCATTGAAGATTTTATAGGGGGCAAAGGCAAAAATCTTTGGATAAGTCTGTGGATGAACTTTAGCATCAATATTTCGATACGCTTTTTGGATGGTGTTGGTATCAAACAGAGTTGATTTTAAAAATACTTTAATCGGATAAGGGGTATAGACATCATTTGGATATTTATCGCTTATTCTCTTAAGAATGTCACCGGCTTCTTGGTGTTGTCCCATTTTAAGGTCTACGAAGACCAACGAAAGGCTCTCTTCCACAGGCTTTTTATTTTGAATAATGGCAGTGTTTAAATAATCACGTGCACGAGCTAAATTACCAGTATTCGCATAGAGGAGACCAAGAGAAAAGGAGTCTATCTCCTGCAAAGGATTTTCGAGTGTATCGATGGCTCCGTTATAGTTTCCATAGAGAGTATCAATGGAAGCTTTGAGTTTATTTTGGGTGAGTTGATACTCGTCTGTTGTAGGATGGTTAAGAGCACTAAGGGCTTCAAAATAATTACCGCGATAGTAATTAATCAACGAATAATAATAAGAGTACATCGGCGAGTTGCTCTCCGTATTCAAATACGCATGCGCCAAGTCTATGTAATACTCAAAATTTTCTTTTTGTTTCAAATGTAAGCAGCATACCGCCGCGTTAAGGGCGCTGACACAACGATTTTCAGACATAGCAATGGAGCGTTTGAAATTTTCCAATGCAGCTGTGTACTCTTTTTCTTTAAGCCGTACGACACCAAGATTGTATTGGGAAATAGATTCTGAGTAGAGCGCAATCTTTTCAAACAATTTGAGAGCTTCAGTTTGATTGCCATTGGCATACATATAGTTAGCACGCTCAATCATATTTTCGAGTTCGCTGGGTTCTATTTTGGGTTCTTCGGGATTTTTAGAGGCGATTAGCTGTTCTTCGGTTGAGCCAACTCCTTCTTCGCCTGAGTGAGAGAGAAGTGCAAAGGTAATACCGCCACCTGCCAGAAGGAGAACGCCTAAAATTCCTATAATTATAATAAGTTTCTTTTTTGGAAACGGTGGCTTTTCTTTGGTACTCTCATCATCCTTGGATTCAGTTGCCTCAACGCCAGCAGCGTCGGACTCTTCGATGATGATTATCTCTTCTTGGTCGGCCATAAGCTCTCTTTAGGATTTAGAGGTATTTTTGCAATACAGTTGGTAGGATGATAGAGCCGTCTTCTTGTTGAAAATTTTCCATAATAGCTACCATCGTCCGTCCGACGGCTAAACTTGAACCGTTGAGCGTATGGGCAAGGATATTTTTTCCCTCTTCTTTATATCGGATTTTGGCACGACGTGCTTGGAAGTCACGTGTATTGGAAACGGAACTGATTTCACGGTACGTATTTTGTCCCGGAAGCCACACTTCCAAATCCACTGTTTTAGCCGCACCAAATCCCAAGTCACCTGTACAAAGAGTCACGAGACGGTGTGGAAGTCCCAATGCTGTAAGGAGGTCGGAGGCACATGCAACCATTTCATCAAATACTACGTCGCTTTGATCAGCGCGAGCGATGGAGACAAGCTCCACTTTGTGAAACTGATGCTGACGAATCATACCGCGTACATCCCGTCCGCCCGAACCTGCCTCTTTACGAAAACACGACGTATAGCCCGTCATTTTAATCGGCAAATCTTGGGCATTTAAAATCTCATCTTGGTAGAGATTGGTAAGGGGTACTTCAGCCGTTGGGATTAAAAATAGCTCTTCACCATCAACTTTGAACAAATCGTCTTCAAATTTTGGAAGTTGACCTGTCCCCTCTAACGCACGGCGGTTAACAAGCATCGGAACACTCACTTCCATAAAGCCCCGCTCGCGGTTGAAGTCAAGCATGAAATTGATAAGCGCACGCTCCAAACGTGCTCCCATACCGTTCACCACACTAAAACGGCTTTTGGCAAGTTTGACTCCACGTTCGAAATCGATCCAGCCGTTTTGCTCAGCAAGTTCCCAATGTTCTTTTGGAGTAAAGCTAAATAGTGGAGGCGTGAGCACTTTTTTGAGTTCGATATTGTCATTTTCATCTTCGCCGTCAGGGACATTGGAATCAGGGATATTAGGGACACGCATGATGATCGCATCGAGAGCTTCTTCAGCGGCACGTTGTGTATCGAGGAGATCATTAAGGGTTGCTTTGTTGGTATCAACTTCTATTTTGAGTTCATCTGTGCTTTTGCCTTCTTTTTTGTACTGACCGAAAAGGCGACTGAGTTCATTTTGTTTTGCTTGCAGTGTCTCAAAGCTAAGTTTGGCATTTTTGAGGGTTTCATTGGCGATTTTTAATTCATTGATTAATGAAATATCTACTTTTTTGCGCATAAGTGCATTCGTGGTTTCGTCAAAATTTTTCTGGAGAAGTTTTACATCGATCATAAAGGGTAATTCCTACAAGGTTAAAGTGAGTCGATTATAGCCAAAAGAGGCTGAAATTAGCTCAAAATAGCCTTGGCTAACTCAAACTGATTTGCCGTCATGATATGAATTTTTGGGTGTAAGGCTTTTAATTCTTCAAAGAGGGTTTTACTGAGTTCAAATCCGACGCGGTACTCTTCTTCTGGGTTAATCAATGAAGCGGTTTCGAGTGCTTCAACCCACGTGCTCGGTACAAAAATCCCTGGAACATTTTCATCCAAAAAGCGGGCAGTTCGGAGTTTGGTAATGGGAAAATATCCTAAAATGAGGATACATTTTTTGTTGTGTTCAGCGTTGGCATTTTCCATCATATCGAGTAATTTTTTGGCACTCTCACTGTCATAGACGGGTTGAGAGATGATGGCAATGGCACCATGGGCTACTTTTTTGGACATCTTTTTTTGTAATGCCGCACTGTTTTTGGAATACGAATCGATAACGGCAAACGGATAAATCGGTTGTGGAGGAGCCATGAGTTTTTGTTGAGCCAAATCAATTCCGCTGTTGAGAGTGGTGATGATGTCCAGAAGCAGATTGCTATTTCCCTCAAACACCCCTTTGGCATGGGGCTGATCGGAGTAGTGAGCACTGTCACCTGTGAGGGCTAGAATGGCACGCACTTGCGATTCGTTCGCTCCCAGTAAATCGCTTTGCAAAGCGATACGGTTGCGATCACGCATACTCATCGTTGCCAACGTCGGTTTACCAAAACGCTCTTGGAGTTTCATAGCCGCGAAGAGGGCATTGTATTTGAGTTTCGCCAGCGGATTGTCAGTGGTGCTGAATCCATCTACGAGTTTATCCAACCCCAACGCTGCAATTTTTTCAATCGTCGGTGCGAATTGCGCTGAACGTGAAGGGGTTGTTTCTAGGGTAATCAGGGTGCCGTGATTGAGTTTATCGATAAAAGGTTCAAACAAAAGATGCCTTTGGATATAATTGCGTCATTATAACAAAGAGGATTATGTCTTTTGATTAAGTTAGCAGTATTTGATTTTGATTCGACGTTGATGGATGGCGAAACCATTGATTTTTTCGCTGAAGCTTTGGGAATTGGTGCGAAGGTCAGTGCGATTACCGAGCGGGCGATGAATGGGGAACTCGATTTTTTTGAATCGTTACAACAACGAGTAGGGCTACTGGAAGGTTTGGAATTTTCAAAAGTAGAAAAAATTTGTCACAATCTCCCTTATATGCCGGGTGCTATCGAGACAATTGCTGCGTTAAAAGAGCGCGGGATTAAAGTGGTTTGTTTTAGCGGCGGTTTTCGAACGGCTACTTCTCATGCGAAAAGTATCCTTGGGTACGATGCTGATTTTTCCAATGTATTGCATGAAAAAGAGGGAAAGCTCACTGGACTTGTCGGTGGAGATATGATGTTCGATTTTTCCAAGGGGGATATGTTGCAACGTCTGCAAGGACTTTTCGGAATTACCGAAGAGGAAACGATGGCGGTTGGAGATGGAGCAAATGACCGCTCTATGTTCGCTCATGCCGGAACTCGTGTGGCATTTTGTGCCAAAGAGATTCTTAAAAAAGAGGCCAATGTCATTATTGACACCAAAGACCTCACCCAAATTATTACGAAGGTATTTATTTAATGTTAGAAAATTCACTATGGTTGCGTTACAACCCAGAAAAAACAATCCGCGAAGTATTGGTTGGGCTTTATGGCTGTGCTGCTGTTGAGATCGAAGAAGATGAGCGAGAATTGTATGCATCATTAAAACGTCATTTGACGAAAAAAGAGTTGCGGATGATTATGATGAATGAAGGTGGTTGCTCGGCAGAAGAGATTGGTGCTGAAGTTGGACTTGAAGGTGAAGCATTGACCAAAGCACAATACAAAGCGTACCGAAAAGTTCGTCAGGATAAGATTCGTTTGGAAGTACGTGCCAATAAAGTTAAAGAAGAAAAGGTTGAAATCGCCGAAGAAGTGTGATGTCAATGTGATTTATTAATCGTCCATTTATTCTTTCTAAGATATGATGTTCACGATATTTAAAAAAAGGAATTGTATGATGAAATCAACTTCATTGTTACTTGCGGCTGTTGTGGCTGTTGGCATGATGGCAACTACTGCATCTGCTGATGTCAAAAAAGGTCAAAAAGCATACTTGAAAACTTGTAAAAATTGTCATGGTAACGGTACTAAAGGTGCTGCTATGCATACACAAGATGAATGGGATGATCTTTTTGCTAAAGGTGGTGCTAACATTATTAAGAAGCATGCTGGTACTAAAGGCGAGCCATTCTTTAATGGTGATGGCTTCAAAGAGCAATCACAAGATCTACGCGACTTCTTGTTTGAATACGGTTCGGATTCAGGCAACGTCCCTTCTTGCGGCTAATACTCAAGTGTGTCCCTTTTTGGGACATCTTTTAACTCTTTTAATTTTCTCTTCTTCTTTTTTTAACCCCATTTAGTCTCTTCACTATTAATCGTCTATTTATTTTTCATAAGATACTATACGTCTATATGTATAATAAAAGGAAATACTATGATTCGATCGGCTTCATTTTTTTTAACGACCATTGTCTTTGTTGGAATGGTGCATACTGACGCATCAGCCGATATTGCCAAAGGTCAAAAATGGTACACAAAAAATTGTAAAGATTGTCATGGTAATGGGAGCAAGGGCGCTGCACTTCACACTCAAGATGAATGGGATGAGCTTTTTGCCAAAGAGGGTAAAAAAATTATTCAGAAGCATGCAGGGACAAAAGCTGAGCCCTATTTTAATGGAGATGATTTCAAAGATAAAGCGCAACATATACGTGATTTTTTATTTGAATATGGCTCAGATTCAGGAAATGTTCCTGCTTGCTAAAATTTTTTAGAGCTTAAGCTTGACACTGTGATGGGGCAAATTGCTCACATCCAAGCTTAAGAAGCTCTTCGTCTAAATGGTAAGGATTTAGGGCTACTTCATCAATGGATTTAAAATTAAAATGACTTTTAGTATAGCAGACGACAGAGTTATTCTCCCCTTTTAAGAGTGCGTCGATAGCATGAGTCACAAACTGGTACGCCATTAACCTATCGTATACACTTGGATTCCCTCCTCGTTGAATATGTCCTAAGATGCTGACGCGTGATTCAAATCCCAGTTCTTCTTCAAACCATTTTGAGACTTCGTTGGCATTTTTAAGACCTTCGGAGACGATGGCGATGAAATAATCACGACCTTTACGTATTTGCGATTCAAAGCACCCTTTGTATTGCGCAATGTCAATGGGGATTTCGGGTATCAGACACACTTCAGCCCCAGAGGTGATGGCGGAGACGAGTGCGAGATAGCCACAATCACGTCCCATGGTCTCAATCACAAATGCACGTCGAAAAGAAGAAGCGGTATCACGGATAGAATCAATCGCATTTTTGATGACATTGAGTGCCGTATCGACTCCAAGACAGTAATCGGTTCCGTTGATGTCGTTATCTATCGTGGATGGGATACCGCAAAACGCGATACCGGATTCCTTATGAAAACGTTCCATTCCACGAAAGCTTCCATCTCCTCCTAGAACAATGAGTTTTGTAATCCCTTTAGTTTTCAAATTTTCAGCTGCAATGGCGCGATAGGAAGATTCTTTAAAGCGTGTTGAACGTGCTGAACGAATCTTGGTCCCTCCGCGTGTCATTATTCCGGCAACGTCTTCGTAGCGCGCTTCGGTAATATGATTATCAATGAGCCCCTCGTAGCCATTGTAAACAAAAAAAGGCTGCATCCCTTTGGCAAATGAGTATTCTACAAAACGTTTGATAGCAGGATTCATCCCCGATACATCCCCGCCTGAGCAGAGAATGGCTATTTTATCCATAGGTTCTCCTTTCCGATGGCTTCGAGCCAATTGGTTGTATTTTCACTTAGATGTTGGGTTGCTTTTGTGAGGGCATCGACCCCTCCCTTGGCATCTCCTGACAGTGCAGGTTCTAGGATAACAAAGCGCTTTGAAGCAATTATTTTTTTGGTTTTTGGATCAATGAGTCGGTAGGTAATATCGATAAATCCTTCACTCTTGGAGTCGTCATTAAAACGGTGATAAAAGGCATTTAAGTCCGATTCCAAGATGACATCAGCGGTTGCATTAGAGGTAGCTGGAATGAGAGTGGCAAAAAGCTGTCGGTTTTGGAGAGATGAAGTGAGAGAGCGATCGATCATGTTGGAAGGTGAATCTGACCATCTACTGTACAAATAGGCATCAATATTGGAAGCATCTTTGAGGTAATAAAGTTGCGTTGAGGCGAGCGAAGAGATACTTCGTGTGGATGAGATTTTGAGTGTTGCATTAATGCTCTGAATTAGTGCAACGCGTGGTGTGGTGGAGGGGAGAATGGTGTATTCATGAACGGATGGACGAAGGGCTGAACACCCTGCTACTATGAATGCGACGATAGTGTAAGTAAAGATGGTTTTCATGGTCACTCTCCTGGTCCCGGCTTAGGGGTAGATTCTTTAAAAAGTATATCGGAAGGACTTTCATGCAATGATTTTAGGGTGAGTTCCATTTCGCTTAAAAGTGCTCGTGATTGTACTAAAAGGGCATTGAGTTCAACGGTTGAATCAGACGCTATGGCTTGAAGATTATAATCACCACGATTCATAGAGGTTTCGATTTTTTCGATGAGTGCATTGCTTTTTTTGGAGGTTTCTGCCCATGATTTCATGGTGGGGGAAAGGCTGTCTCTCATGGTCACTTTAAAGGTGTCCAGTGAGCTGCCGACTTTCTCGGCGGAAGTTCCAACTTTTAGCATGGTTTCATCCAAGTTTTTGCCAGTTTGTATCGAATTTTTGAGTAATACATCGATTTCATCTTGGTAGCTATTCATCTGTTGGGTCAATATTTTTAGGTTTTGAAGGGTTGCGGAAAAGTTTTTGGTATTGTTAGCATTCATGATGGCGTTGGTATGATCGAGTGTGTCTGAAAGTTTGGTAACGACACTGCTAAGGGTTTCATCAAGCCGTTTTATAAGCGATGGGGCGGTTGGGATAATGGCAATATTATTATCGGAGGTTGCAAGCAGCGGTGAATTTTTAGAACCGCCGCCTATTTCGATAAAAGCCAATCCAGTGATTCCGAAAAATTTAAGGGTTGCCATGGAGTCGGTTCGAATGGGAGTTTGCTTTTTAATTTTTAAGGTGAGTTCTACTTCTTCACTGTTGAGAGGATTAATTTGTATGGCTTCTACCAATCCGACATCCACACCGTGAAATTTGACCGCTGCTTCAGGGGCGAGACCTGATACTGATTCGGTAATATGGACTTTGAAACGTTGGTACTGACTCTCATCGTCATTGTGCTTGCCCAGCCAAAAAGCAAAAACAATAAGCAAGCCTGTTAGCAGTAAAACAAAAAGACCGACGAGGGTATAATTAACTTTGGATTCCATGCGTTTCCTTTTGAAAGAAATAATCGACGATAGGATGATCAATTGCAAGAACTTCGCTAAGTGTCCCTTGCGCGATGACTCTTTTTTCACCTAATAGTACAAAACGATCTACGATGTGGTGTATGGTATCCAAATCATGAGTCACCATGACAACGGTCAGACCGAGAAGATCACGTAATTGTCGAATGAGTTCGTCAAATTGGCGTGAGCTCAAGGGATCAAGCCCCGAAGTGGGTTCATCTAAAAACAAAAGTTTTGGATCAAGAGCAAGGGCGCGAGCAAGGGCGGCACGTTTGACCATTCCTCCGCTGAGTTGGCTTGGATAAAGATGGATGGCATGCTCTGGAAGTCCCACGAGATCGATTTTTAGTTTAACGAGTTCATGGATAAGTCGGGGGGGAAGATCGGTGTACTCTTCATACAGCAGTGCAATGTTTTCACCGACGGTAAGGGAAGAATAGAGTGCTCCGGATTGAAACAGTACGCCCCATTTCTGGCGTAATATTTGAGCTTCTGGAAGAGAAAGATTGGCGATGTTTTCCCCAAAAACGTGAATCGAACCACTGGTTGGCGTTCCCAGCATAATCATCTCTCGAAGCAAGGTTGATTTACCAGAACCACTCCCTCCAAGCAAAGCAAATATTTCATTTTCCCGAATCGTACAGCTAATACAATCGTGGATGAGGTTTTCTCCAAAGGTGGTGACTATATCGCGTACTTCTATAATGATGGGGTTCATAGTTTGAGCTCCGTCAAAAGAATGGAAAAAAGAGCATCGCACGCGATAACGAGAAAAATGGCGTTGACAACACTTTTGGTCGTATATTGTCCAATACTTTCAGTGTTAGACGAGACTTGAAATCCTCTATAGGTACCTACCATCGCAATTAAAACAGCGAAAAAAGGTCCTTTTACAATACCGATAATAAAGTGTTTCATCGGCAACGCCCCCTGCAGACGGTGGATAAATTCGGTGAAGGAGAGATGCGATTGGGTATTGGCGATAACCATTCCTCCAAAAATCCCGATAATATCCGCGAAAAATATCAGTAGTGGTAAGACAATCATCAAGGCAATCACGCGAGGCCAAACCAAAAAGAGATAGGGATGAAACCCCATGGTTTTCATGGCGTCAATCTCTTGAGTCATTTTCATAGCGCCGATTTGTGCCGTGAAGG
>Ga0265593_1000470_pt1 | contig 22423 bp, 21 predicted proteins | sample saktaG_8_FD_190136 | JGI IMG/M metagenome (GOLD analysis project Ga0265593, IMG submission 190136) | Saline water microbial communities from Sakinaw Lake, British Columbia, Canada - sak_2011_5_24_36m | ecosystem: Environmental > Aquatic > Non-marine Saline and Alkaline > Saline ...
ATCTGTAATTAAAAAATATTAAAGTAGGGAACATAATGATTGGAATTTTAATCATCGCACACGGCAGTTTTGGTCAGAATTTGGTGGAGTGCGCTAAGCATGTAATAGGGAATGAACCAAGACAAGTTGCATTTCTTGCCGTCAACAACCAAGATGACCCTAATGATTTGTTGCCCATAGCACAATCATTAGTCGCCGAACTCAATGAAGGGGATGGCGTATTAGTGCTATCAGATATGTACGGTGCCACCCCTTGCAATATCGTCAGTAAATTATTATCGCCGGGCATCGTAGAAGGTGTAGCGGGAGTCAATATGCCAATGATAGTGCGCACTATGACCTATCGACATGAATCACTGATGGCATTAGTAGACAAAGCTGTAACTGGTGGGCGTGAGGGCGTTGTGCATTTCAGTCGGGAAAGCTGCGAGCGATATGAAGCATGATAAATATCACCTTATATCTACACACAATAACTAAAAAAATATGGTTGAGTTAAATAAAATGATTAGCTTAGAAGTTGAAATCATCAATAAACTAGGACTACATGCCCGCGCATCAACCAAACTTACTCAAACTGCGAGCAAGTATGTGAGTGAAGTGTGGATAACCCGCAACGGCCGTCGTGTGAACGCAAAAAGTATCATGGGTGTAATGATGTTAGCTGCTGCCCAAGGCTCATTTGTAACACTAGAAGCCCAAGGAGTCGATGAGCAAGCCGCAATTGATGCACTGTCCGCGCTTATTGCAGACTACTTTGGTGAAGGTGAGTAATTGTTCATGAGTACAATTAAAAATGACTAGTTTTTGCATTCATGGTGTCGGAGTCTCTAGTGGCATTGCTATAGGACATGCTCACCTAGTCTCTAATGCCCTATTAGAGGTGGTGCATTATCAGTTACCCAAACATTTAATTAATAACGAAATAACCCGTTTTAGCGATGCAATCACTGCCGTTAAGCAAGATTTGGTGAAAATTAATAGCAGTTTACGCAAAAATGCTCCCGCAGAATTAGGTGCCTTTATCGGCACACATTTAATGATGTTGGAAGATAAGTCTCTATCTGAAATTCCCAAAGATATTATCAAAAATGAGCAATGCAATGCCGAGTGGGCTATTAAATTGCAAATGGATGATATTGTTGAGCAGTTTGAGCAAATTGAAGACGAGTATCTTCGTGAACGGAAACAAGACGTTATCCAAGTAGTTGAGCGGGTAATCAAAGTACTGCTCGGCCATCCAAGCCAATTAACCACCGAACAACAAACCAGCGCCCTTAATGAAGAGCGCAAACTTATTTTAGTAGCACACGACATTTCACCTGCTGATGCGATTCAATTCAAGCAGCATGAATTTGCCGCATTTATTACTGACGTAGGTGGCATTACTTCACATACTGCTATTTTAGCGCGCAGCTTAAACATACCTTCTATTGTTGCCTTGCAGAAAGCGCGCGATTTAATTCGTGATGGTGAGTTGATTATTGTGGATGGTAGCCAAGGGGTAGTGATTGTTAACCCTGACAAAAGCATCTTAACTGAATACAAATTACGCCAAGAGCAATGGGAGCTTGAGCAACAAAAACTTCAGCGAATTAAAGCGACCAAAGCCATCACATTAGATGGCACCAGTATTGATCTATATGCCAATATTGAAGTGCCTGAAGATGTTGTAGCAGTGAGCGCATCAGGCGCTACAGGGATTGGACTTTATCGTACTGAATTCTTATTTATGAATCGGCGTGAAATGCCTGATGAAGAAGAGCAATTCATTGCTTACAAAGCCGTTGCTGAAGCAATGAAAGGGGCTGTGGTCATTATTCGCACCTTAGATTTGGGTGCTGACAAACAAATGAACCCTGACACTGTAATCACTTGTGCGAATCCAGCGCTAGGCTTACGTGCTATTCGCTACTGCTTATCAGAGCCACAAATTTTTCACACGCAATTGCGAGCATTATTACGTGCCTCACATTTTGGTAACATCAAAATTTTGATTCCTATGCTTTCTACGCTATCTGAGTTGCGTCAAACAAAATTATTATTAGAGCGTGCAAAAATAAGTTTGCGTAAAGAAAATATTGCGTTTAACGAAACTATTGCCCTAGGCGGCATGATAGAAATTCCTGCAGCGGCCATTAATGCTGAGGCCTTTGCTAAAGAGTTGGATTTTTTATCCATAGGCACCAACGATTTAATTCAATATACCTTAGCCATTGACCGTACCGATGACGCTGTGGCACATCTATACAACCCATTGCATCCATCAGTATTAAAACTCATCTCGATGACGATTAAAGCGGGTGAAAAGTTAGGGAAATCAGTGTCTGTTTGCGGAGAAATGGCCGGCGATGCTAAATTAACTAAGTTACTCATAGGCATGGGTTTACGCCAACTATCGATGCATCCCTCTCACATACTCAGTGTAAAACAACAGATATTACATAGCCAGCTAAGCAACCTCGGCGATAATGCACGTAAAATATTAAGCTTAACTGACATAGAGAAAATTGAACCTCTGGTTGCCAAATTTAATACCCCAGAAAATTTAAGATTGAAATAATTACTAAAGGATTTACCGCAGTGACTGCAATATTATTAGAAAACAACCCTCTTTTGCACTTTTCTGGTCTACCCAAGTTTGAACAAGTTAAAGCCGAGCATGTAAGTCCTGCTATAGACTGCCTATTGACTGAAGCAAGGGCAACGATAGAAATGCTGGCTTTGAGTTCAGACCCCGTTAATTGGGATAATTTTGCCGCCAAACTTGAAGATATGGAAGAAAAGCTATCACGTACTTGGTCACAAGTAGGGCACATGAATGGCGTAGTCAATAGCCCTGAACTACGTGAAGCTTATAATGACAATTTATCTAAACTCACTGATTTTTATGCTGATTTAGGCCAAGATGAGCGCCTATACACAAAGTTCCGCACACTCCGTGCAGATAAGTGCTTTAACTTGCTTTCATCTTCTCAGAAAAAAATTATAGAAAACGAACTGCGGGATTTTCGCTTAGGTGGTGCAGAACTTCCTGCTAAGCAGAAAATTCGCTTCAAAGACATTCAAGAGGCGCTTTCAAAACTCTCATCAAAGTTTGAGGAGAACGTTTTAGATAATACCAACGACTATGCGCTTTATATTGAAGATACAAGCACCTTAACAGGCATTCCTGAAGATGTGCTACAAACTGCAAGTGATGCGGCAAAAGAGGATAGCAAAACTGGTTATAAGTTTACCTTGCACTTTCCATCTTATCTGCCTGTGCTGCAATATGCGCAAAACCGCGAGCTACGTGAAACGCTTTACCGAGCTTATGCAACACGCGCTTCTGAATTTGGAAAGCCTGAATGGGATAATACGCCGCTCATTTCACAGATACTAAAACTTAAGCTAGAAGCTGCTAATCTACTAGGTTTTCCAAATTATGCAGAACTCTCAATTGCCACAAAAATGGCTGAATCAGCACAACATGTAAATGATTTTTTGCATGACCTTGCAAAAAAAGCCAAACCCTACGCACTTAAAGATCAACAAGAACTTAACGATTACGCTACTAAATTAGGCATCAACGACATGCAAGCTTGGGATGTCGCCTATGTATCAGAAAAACTGCGTGAAGAAAAATATGCTTTTTCTGACCTTGAAGTAAAACAATATTTTCCTGAGAATAAAGTATTAGCTGGCTTATTTAAGGTGGTTGAAACTATTTTTGGGGTGCACGTCATCAAGTCTAAAGCCTCAGTTTGGCATGAGACTGCTAGCTTTTACGACATCAATGATCATACTGGACAATTAATCGGCCAGTTTTATTTAGACCTATACGCACGGAATAATAAGCGCGGCGGCGCTTGGATGGACGAAGCCATCACCCGACGTAAAGTTGCTAACGACCTCACCACACCTGTCGCATTCTTAACCTGTAATTTCTCTGCACCTGTGGGCGATAAACCTGCACTATTTACCCATGATGAAGTACTCACGATGTTCCATGAGTTTGGTCATGGCTTACACCATATGCTCACCAAAGTTGATGACTACAGCGTCTCTGGCATAAAAGGCGTAGAGTGGGATGCCGTTGAATTGCCTAGTCAATTCATGGAAAACTTCTGTTGGGAATGGGATGTGTTACGTCACATGACTGCCCACGTGGATACTGGTAAGCAATTACCACGTACATTATTCGACAAGATGGTAGCGGCTAAGAACTTTCAAGCCGGCATGCAAACCATGCGTCAAATAGAATTTTCACTGTTTGATATTCGATTGCACAGTGAATTTGACCCATACGGTAGCAAAACAGCCGTAGATCTGATCGAAGAAATACGCGATGAAGTTGCCGTAGTTCGCCCACCTAAATGGAACCGTTTCCCTAATAACTTCACGCATATTTTTTCTGGCGGTTATTCTGCAGGCTATTACAGCTACAAATGGGCAGAGGTCCTATCAGCTGACGCTTACAGCATGTTTGAAGAAAACGGCGTACTCTGTGCAGAAACAGGCAAACGATATTGGCAAGAAATTTTAGCCCAAGGTGGTTCAAGACCTGCTTTGGAATCATTTAAAGCATTTCGCGGACGCGAGCCTAATATTGATGCATTACTGCGCCATAATGGTATGAACTAGATTGCCGCTTATATCTTTAAGTCAAAAACTTTAACTTAAAGATATCACGTTAGGAGAGAAAATGAACTTCAATTTACCGGCATTAATTACAGTATTCACGCTTATCCTACTTCTCGCTGTCGCGTTTAACGTAGGCCGAGCTAGAGGAAAGTATAAAATTGACGCGCCTGCTACGACTGGACACCCTGATTTCGAATTGGCCTACCGAGTCCAGATGAATACGGTCGAAAGTTCGGTAGCCTTTATTCCCGCACTTTGGCTATTTTCATATTATGTCAGTCCTGTTTGGGGCTCTGTACTGGGTGGCTTATGGCTAATAGGCCGAATATGGTATGCCATCGCATATTGTGCTGATCCCAAAAAACGTGGCGGCGGGTTTGGGCTGTCATTGTTAGTTTTTGTCGTTCTGACCATTGGTGCTTTAATTGCAATCATCAAGCAAATGCTTTAATTGATTATTACTTTTAATAACCAACTCATATGAAATTTGCTACTTGGAACGTCAACTCATTAAATGTCAGGTTGCCACACGTGTTAGATTGGCTCCGAGATAATCAACCTGACGTGTTATGTCTGCAAGAAACTAAACAAGAAGATAGCAAATTTCCTTATGAAGCGCTTATAGAAACGGGTTATGAATCTGCTCATATTGGTCAAAAAACCTATAATGGTGTGGCAATTTTAAGTCGCCATCCACTTAGCAATATACAACGTAACATCCCAAACTTTGACGATGATCAACAACGTGTTGTCGCTGCCACCATTAATGGTATTCGAGTTGTTTGTGCTTATATTCCCAATGGTCAAGCGGTGGATTCCGAGAAATATCAATACAAAATGCGCTGGCTTAGCGCCTTTAATGCTTGGCTTAAAACGGAGTTAATATTACACCCCGAACTGATTGTATTAGGTGATTATAATATTGCCCCTGAAGACCGAGATTGCCACAATCCTGCTGCTTGGATTGGGCAAGTACTAGTAAGCCCCCCCGAACGAATAGCATTTCAAAATCTCTTAGATTTAGGCTTACATGACAGCTTCAGGCTGTTTGAACAAGCTGAAAAGAGCTTTAGTTGGTGGGATTACCGAATGATGGGGTTCAGACGCAATTTTGGGATGCGCATTGATCATATTTTGGTGAGCAATCTACTTAAATCAAGATGTGTCTCTGCGCATATTGATAAATTACCGCGTAAACTAGAACGACCTTCCGACCATACGCCAGTAGTTTTAGAAATCGCTTAATCCATACACAAACGAATAGCGACTACCCCTTAGTTTTAATCCCCAACTGTTTGAGTTTACGATACAAGTGCGTGCGCTCTAATCCTGCAATTTCTGCTAATTTGCTCATATTATTAGATGCCAGCTTAATGTGATGATCAAAATACATGCGCTCAAAATCATCACGTGCTTCACGTAAAGGTTGATCTAATAAATGTTTTTGTATATTAGTAGCTGGGCCCGTAGTTTTTACACGTGCCGTTGATGTGCCTGCCGTATCGGCTTTAGTAAGGCGTATTTGTCTATCATCAAACTGATGTAGTACTCGATTCACATCATCTAAGATAATTTTTTCACCTAAGCTGGTTTGTAACAAATTACGGATTACCGCATCTAGTTGAGCTAAATCTCCAGGCCAATCAGCATTACGTAAACCATTCAAAGCAGCAATATCAAACTCACGGTACTCCAACCCAGCCAGCTCTAATTGTAAATTTGTAATCGCCACAACTAAATCAGGAATATCCTCCTTATGCTCATCTAAAGCTGGCATGTTTAACGATACCGCTGATAAAGCTTGGAATAAATTATAATCAAACAAGGATTCTGCCTGCAATCTTGGTAAATTCTCACTAGTGCCACACACAACGCGCGCATGATATTTTTCTGATTTTGCGATTAGTAATAATAAGCCCTTTTGCTCAGCTTTGTTGAGCTCAGCAATCTCGGCAATGTATAACACTCCGCCGCGAATTTCTTCTAATATATCTAAAGGTGCTTCTGAAAGCCGGCTAAACTCGGTGAGTGCTAACCAAGGACTACCTGCTTCTTGCAAATAACGAGCGCACAACTCTGAACCACAACCCTTTGCACCGATTAACAATACTGGGCTTGGGCTAATACTTACTGCAATTTTATCCAACCTATCTTTAAGTGCAGTCACGATTGAACTCTTGCCTAAACTTGCCAAATTCATCTCTGATTTTGGTGATTGCTCACCATATTTTAACGCCGCAGTTACCGTTTTCAATAGCTTTTGTAGGGCAATTGGCTTTTCTAAAAAATCAAATGCGCCTATGCGCGTAGCCTCAACTGCTGTATCTATTGTGCCATGGCCGGACATCATCACGACTGGCATCGTTAACTGGCTACTATTTGCCCACTCTTTTAGCAAGGTAATACCATCGCAGTCTGGCATCCAAATATCCAATAGAACCAAATCTGGTCTCTGGTGTAGCCTCACGGCACGAGCGGCGGCGGCATTTTCAGCAAGCTGAACTTGATACCCTTCATCTTGCAAGATATCTCGTAATAATTCACGTATACCAATCTCATCATCAACTACTAATATATGTTTTGTTGCCATGCTTTTGTCTTCTAGTTTTTCAATTGTTGTATTAATTTTTTATACATTGATTACTTTTCAACGCCACTGGATTCAGTTAAAAGTGGAATACTAATCATCACCATTGCACCTGTTTTTTCTTTAGTTAGCATGTCTACTGACTTATTATTTTGAGTTGAACTGGATATATTTTCAATCTTAATCGTGCCTTTATGCTCTTCAATTATCTTTTTGACTATTGCTAAACCTAACCCAGTACCATGAGATTTGGTAGTCATATAGGGTTCAAAAGCATGCAACATCAGCTGCTCTGGAAACCCAGCACCATTATCTGCTACCGTTAACATTAAGGCCTGACCATCAATTTTTGTTTTTACTTCAATCAGCGCATCCGCTTGTTCAGCAAGTGCATCCTGTGCATTTTGCAGTAAATTATGTATGACTTGGCGCAACATTGTGCTGTCACCTTTAATCGTACAAGGCTGTTTTTCCAGGGATAATGCTATCTTATGATTGGGTAAATCGTAGAACGAAACCACTTCTAAAATTAATTTATTTAAATCTAATTTCTGCAACTGCGGCGCTGGCGAACGAGCATACTCACTAAATTCATTCACCATTTTCTTTAAAGCATCTACTTGATTCACAATCGTTTCAGTTGATCGTTTTAGCATCTGAGCATCAGCCGGCTCTAATTTACTCAGTAGTTTATGCGCCATGCGTTCTGCGGATAACTGAATAGGGGTCAAGGGATTTTTAATTTCATGCGCAAGTCGTCTCGCCACTTCACCCCAAGCTGCATCACGTTGCGCTTGCACCATCGTTGTAGCATCATCAAACACTGCCACATAACCACCATCTGGCAAACGTGTGCCACGTAAGGTTAGAATCTGTTTACCTTGCCCCGTTGCCAATTCAATTTGAGTCAGCAACTCATCTTTTTGAATATCAACGTGACCGCCATCTTCCTTACCATCTAGCTGGTTATGTATGGAAATCGCTTGAAAAAAACTTTCTAAGCGCACGTGCTTCGCAGTAATTTTATCTACCGTCAATCCTGCATAAGCTTCTAACTGAACGCCTAAAATGTTGATTGCAGCTTCATTAAAAGTACGCAGTTCTCCACGCTTATTCAGCGCTATCACGCCTGACGACAAATGCGCCAATATAGTCTCCAAATAGCCGCGTGCCGCTTCAACTCGAGAACGATTCCTGTCAGCAGCTTTAGTCGCGTCATCTAGCTGCTGCGTCATACTATTAAAAGATTGTACTAGTACACCTAATTCATCTTTGCCATGTGCAGGAAGCATTGTGCTGTAATCGCCACTCGCAATCGCTTTAGTCCCCTCGGCAAGTACCGTAAGTGGTGCAGATAATCTTCGGCTCAACACAAAGGCTACGGCCATTGCACCTAACATTGCCAGCATCATGACCAATGTTAAAGTAAGCGCAAAAACCTCTCTTAAGGAAGCGCGGCTATAAGAAAGCTGCTGATAATCTTGATACACATCTTGTACCGCCTCAGCTGTAGTTGCCAGCGGCTTGGGTACGGGTTGAAGTAATTGTAAAATCCGCGTCTCACCCGCCAAATTCTGCACATTCACCGGCACTAGCACGCGAAGGTATAAACCCTTGTTACTAATAGGCTCAATGCTACCCAGTATGTGCAAGCGTGCCTGCCTTAACTGCCTTACGCTGGGCAATTCAGGCAAAATACTGGTGGAGTCGCTATTTGAAACCTCTAAAATTTTGCCTTGCACGGTCAATAAAGTGGCATCTTGAACACCGCTCTTCTCGCGCAAGTCATTTAGTATGGAGTGTGTATTAGCCGGCTGAAAAGCGAGGCTACTCGCCATATTCTCACCCTTCTCTTTGACATCCGCTAACATAATATCTAACGCTGTACGTCCTAAGTTAAGACCGCCTTCCAACGCCGCTTCAACTTTTACATTAAACCAAGATTCAATAGAACGTGTTAAGAAATTAACTGATACCAAATAGACGATTAATCCAGGAATAATTGCCATCATCGCAAAACTTGCAAGCAATCTCAGGGTAAAGCGGCTACCCACGATGCCATTTCGAATTTGTCGATATAAACGCCAACTTTGAAAACTAAGCACAGCAATGAGAAATGTCGCCAATAAAATATTAAGTGCGACTAATAAAGAGTAGTACTCACCAGAGCCAGCAGTATTGGCACTTGCATTAGATAATAAATAGAGTAAAAACGCGCCTGAACTTGCGCTTAATAGTACGATATACTTCATTTTAAGAGGTATTTCATTTGAATAAATTGGGGGTCCACTCAAAGCGCTGTGAACTCAATTTCCAATCATCTAAGCTAATGGATTCGCCCTGTAGGCTTTTAGGTAATTTTTTTGTGTCTAGTCGCATTAAAAAAACCGCCTTATAAACCTCACCTTTTTCAACCTCAGATTTTTGAAATACCTTTAAATTGTGGATATAAGTTAAATCATCTAACGCTTCATCTAACCTTACAAAAGTTTTTTGCTGATCGCCTCGTATCACCAAATATTGGCGAGAAAGTGCATGATAAGTCAAAGAAACACGGTGAATAGTGGTTGCTACTTCATCATCAAACCAATATTTTCTAGGCTTAGATAATTGAAATTCAAATATAAAATTCAATTCGAAGCCCCTATTAACCGCCTCTTCTATCGAATTGCTAAATTTAGCGTCAACATCTGCATTTAAAACATATCCATCTTCAAATGACTCTAATTCAGCACTTTTAACATTCAAGCTGCTATTGCCAGCTAACGCTGGTGTAGCCAAAAATGCTAACAAACAAATAACTAAAAATTGTTTAATTTTTTTGCAGCAAAGCATAGAAAAAACCATCATGTGCGATAGAGGGAATAAGCTGGCCATTTAACTGAGTAATATTGCTCTGTGCATGACTGGTTGATAATGGATATGGTAGCTGGGTTGCATCGGCGTTATTTTTTAAAAAATTATCCACTTGCCCTTGATTTTCTTCATTAAAAACGGAACAGGTAACATAAAGTAATTTACCACCCTTTGCCAACATCTGCCATAAGTTCGGCAGGATTTTAGCTTGCTGTGCAACAAAAGAAGCCACATCAGCTTCACGTCTCAGCCATTTGATATCAACATGACGACGCACTATGCCGGATGCTGTACATGGTACATCTGCCAGAATTCCATCGAAACTCACGCCATCCCACCAACTGCTTAATGATGCATCGCCAGCCACTAAGCTAGCCTGCAATTCAAGTCTATCCAAATTACTTTGTACACGCAACAGCCTGACTTCATCAGTATCAAGAGCCGTTAGCGATACTTCTGCCAATTCTAAAATATGCCCCGTTTTACCCCCTGGGGCACAACAAGCATCCAGAACATGCATATTATTTTTCATGCCGAGTAATGTTGCTGCTAGCTGTGCTCCGTAATCTTGTACTGAAACGATGCCCGCTGTAAATCCTGGTATTTTTTCAACGGGTACAGGCTTAGTTAACACTACCGCCTGTGCGCCAAGATGCGCTGCCTCAATATCTTGCCGCTTTAATAACTGCATATACTCGTCTATGCTAATTTTTTGAGTATTCACTCTCAATGTCATTGGGGGATGCTGATTGCCAGTTTCTAGCATACTTTGCCAATGATCTGGGTATTGTAGTTTAAGCTTGTTAATCCACCATTGCGGATAAGAATAAGTGGCCACTTCATTACCAGTTAACTTAGCAACAAGCTGTTCTTTCTGACGCAGAAAATTTCGTAAAATTGCATTCACCAAACCCTTAGCCCAGCTTTTAGGTGCGGGTCTCTTTAGCTGGCTTACGGCTTGTACAGCCTGATTTACAACCGTAAAAGCATCGGCTTTATCATGCAATAATTGGTAAATCGCCACCAGTAAAATCGAATGGATACGGTCATCTGTTAATGGTTTTTCTAGCAGCTGCACAAGGTAAGCATCGATTTCACCATAAAAACGCAATGTGCCATAGCTCAAATCCTGCGAGGCACCACGTTGTTGGGGCGTTGCATTTGGGAAGCCAGCCAATGCCGCAGGCAACGCTAGGGTTAGATTCCTGCCTAATAACACTTGGTTCACGGCATTCGCAGCTATTTGTTGGGATATATACAAAGAAAACTCTCTTGATGTTCAAACATATTGATTAAGCGTTGATTTTACTTGATAACCGCACTGCCAGGGACTTATTACAAAGTTGTCACTTTCAAAAAAATCGCTTATTACTGCGCTATTGAGTAGCGCTAGTGACTTGTAAAAAAATCCCCTACTTGCAGGTTATGCCCTTGCACAAAAGCTTGAGAATTCAGTCTTTTGCCACCAGGGGCTTGTAGCTCAGTGATATGTAATAAGCCTTCGCCACAACCTACAGTGATGCCATCGTGTACATTAACAATCTCACCAACCCTTGCATTACCCACCTTAGCAGTTGCCATCCAAATACGGCAAACTTCATCTTTTAGCATACTTTGTGCAACAGGAAATGGGTTGAAGCCTCGCACTTGGCGTGAAATATCAATCGCTGTCTTTTGCCAATCAATCGCTGCCTCAGACTTTTCTAGCTTGTGTGCATATGTCACTAAGGCTTCGTCTTGTGGCACAGCTACAAGTGATCCCGTTCTCTCCAACGTTGCCATTGCCACGACCATTAGCTCAGCACCAATAGTACTCAAGGCATCATGTAAAGTCTGCGTTGTATCAGTGTCAGTAATCGGCACAATCCCCTGACTCACCATAGCGCCTGCATCTAGCGCAGGCACCACCTCCATAATGGTCACGCCTGTTTCTGTATCTCCAGCCAATAGTGAGCGATGAATGGGCGCTGCACCACGCCAACGCGGCAGCAATGAGGCATGAATGTTATAACAACCAAACCGAGATGCATTTAATGTCACAGTAGGGATAATCAGGCCATAAGCCGCAACAATCATAACGTCTGCATCCATCTCTGCAATACGTGTCTGAACAGATTGATCTTTTAGGGTTTCTGGTTGAAATACATTTAACTGGTGTTGGGTAGCCAGCACTTTTACCGGACTGGCTTTAAGCTTCATGCCCCGACCTGCTGGACGGTCAGGCTGTGTGAGCACCATTACAATCTTATGTCCTGCCTCAATCAACGCAGCCAACGCTGGAACAGCGAATTCAGGCGTACCAGCAAAAATTATTTTCATATGCGAATTTTTATATAAATACTTGATGATATTTTAATGATCACGTTGCTGCTTAAGCATTTTGTTCTTAATACGATTGCGCTTAAGCGGCGACAGATACTCAACAAACACTTTACCCAATAGATGATCCATTTCATGCTGTATGCATATGCTCAGCAATCCTTCAGCCTCTAAAGTAAATGCTTTACCATCCCGCCCTAGCGCCTCAACTTTCACCTTAGCCGCCCTGGTGACACTTTCATAAATACCTGGCACAGACAAGCAACCCTCTTCGTAATCTTGCTCGCCACTTTTCTCTATAATTCTAGGGTTAATAAATACTTGTAAACAATCCTTGGTTTCGCTGGTATCGATGATAATAAGCTGCAAGTGCTGATTGACCTGTGTCGCCGCCAAACCTATGCCCGGGGCGCTATACATAGTCTCACTCATATCATCAATCAAACGACGAACCGATGCATTTAGCCCCTTCACCGGCTTTGCTACCGTATGTAGGCGTGGATCTGGGTAATTAAGTATGTCTAAAATTGCCATAAATATTCTTTTATTTCTATATAAAGCTCAGCTTTTTCCATAAAAGCTTGATTGTTGAATGAATTACATGATAAATTTAACGTAATTTAGCAGTTTTCGCAGATAGTTTAATCTATATCTTTAATGCATTTTTGACTGAGGTCATCAGTATGTTCCGCTACATTATAACGCTGCTCATGTTTTGTTGCATAAGCTTCAGCGCTCAAGCTGAAGAAGTTTTACTCAAAAGCGAACACCCTGATCGTCATGTTGTAGTCAAAGGTGACACGTTATGGGGCATTTCAGGCAAGTTTTTAAAAGATCCTTGGCTGTGGCCGAAAGTCTGGCAGCTCAATCGTAGTCAAATAAAAAATCCGCATTTAATTTACCCTGGCGATGTTGTTTTTCTTGATATGAGTAGTGGCACACCTCAATTAAGATTGCTGAGTGAAGCTATTACCTTACAGCCGGGGGCAATAGAAGAGCCGTTGGATAGAATTGCAATTCCAACCATTCCCCTAAGTATCATTGCACCATTTTTGAACCAGCCGCTGATTATTGAAAAAAATCAACTAGCTCAATCACCTAGAATTCTAGCGGCACAAGATGATCGAGTCATATTAAGCACTGGCACACGCGTTTATATCAACAAAATTGAAGAAGGTGACGGACTCAATTGGTATGTTTATCGACCCGCAGAAAGCTTAGTAGACCCTGACACCAAAGAAGTTTTAGGGGTAGAAGCTACTTATTTGGGGGACGTCAGAATCACAAAGTATGGTGAGCCTGCAAGCGCAGATATCACTAAAACAAAAGAGGAAATTTTCACTAAAGATAGATTAGTGCCGGCTAGCGATAATATTGTTGCAAACTTTGTACCACATGCGCCTGACTCTGCCATATCAGGGCGCATCATTAACATTTATGGCGGTGTCACTGATGCAGGGCCGCAGAGTATAGTTTCCATAAGTCGCGGTATAGCTGATGGTTTAGAAGTCGGGCATGTGCTTGCAATTAATCGTTATGGTCGTGTGATAAAAGATCCTGAGCCTTCCAAAGAGAAAAAGCTAAAAAATAATGCAGATACATTAGTCCTTGAGCCTGGCATGGTTAAACTACCGGATGAACGCATAGGCTTATTAATGGTGTTTCGTGTATTTGATCGCGTTTCCTACGGCTTAGTGATGCAGGCAACACAGCCTATTAATCTGCTAGATTCGGTCACCACCCCTTAGCTACATACTTGCTATGCAACTAAGCCACAGTGAAGATACCTACAACGAAGAGTTGCTAGAAAAATCACTATGGATTAGTTTAAGTAACATTCATGGCATTGGCACACAAACATTCTGTCTCCTGCTTAAAACCTTTGGCAACCCAGCCAACATCTATGCTGCAACTTTCAAAAAGTTAAATGAAGTCGTTTCAGAAAAAATAGCTGCTGAAATTACCAAAGGTACAGATAAAGATTCTTTAAAAGACGCGCTAGCTTGGCTATCTCAAGCCAACAATCACCTTGTCACACTAGCTGATTCGCACTACCCAAAGGCGCTACTCGAAATTTCTGACCCACCCCCTCTACTCTACGCTAAAGGTAATTTAGCCCTACTAAACCAACCAAGCATTGCCATAGTAGGCAGCAGGAATGCTTCAGTGCAAGGTGAGAAAAATGCTGAGGCTTTCGCACAGGGCTTATGCAGCTACGGCTTATGCATCGTCAGTGGCTTGGCATTAGGCATAGATGGTGCGGCCCATCGTGGTGCATTAAAAGCAAATGGTGCGACCATCGCCGTCGTAGGTACTGGCTTAGATATTGTATATCCTGCTCAGCATCGTGATTTAGCCCATCAGATTGCTGAACACGGCCTCATCATTTCTGAATTCCCCCTAGGCACCCCATCAAAAGCGCAAAATTTTCCTAAGCGCAACCGGATTATTAGCGGCTTAAGTTTAGGTTGTCTAGTGGTAGAGGCCAATCTACAAAGCGGCTCACAAATTACCGCACGCTTAAGTGCAGAACAAGGTAGAGAAGTATTTGCCATCCCTGGTTCGATTCATTCGCCAATGTCTAAAGGTTGCCATCAACTCATTAAGCAGGGAGCAAAATTAGTCGATAGTTTGCAAGATATCGTAGAAGAGTTAAATTTAAATAATGATATATCAAGCCCATCACAGCCTCTTGACCATAATAGTGTCAGTCATAATCCACTCATCAAGCTAATGGGATATGAGCAAATGTCATTAGAAAATTTAGTGCATTTAAGTGGCTTGACTGTAAGTGAAGTTTCATCCATGCTAATGTTATTGGAATTAGAGGGGAGGATCACTAGCCTAGCTGGCGGACAATATCAAAAAATTGTGTAATTTTAGATTTATGCATAAACCATCACACTTAATTTAAGAATAACTCTATTTAAGGATAAACATTATGTTTGAAGTATTGGTTTATATGTTTGAAAACTACATTGATACACACTTCAGACCTGACGAAGATACGCTCTCAAAAGAGCTATTTGCCGCGGGATTTGATGAACAAGATATTAATGGTGCTTTTAATTGGTTCAATCAACTAGAACTGATGACCGAGCAACCTGATATATTCGACAACCCTAATCACATCAGCACCCGCATTTTTACTGATGATGAACTTAAGAAAATCACTGGTGAAAGCCTAGGATTTATTCTATTTTTGGTGCAAGCCAATATACTCAACACTGCACAACGCGAGCTAGTGCTTGACCTTGCAATGAACTTACCACAACTTAAAATCAGTATTGAAGAAATACGTTGGATTGTGCTAATGACCACCTGGGGTGCTAGCAAGTCTGGTCCGGATAAAACTAAAGAATATTTATTTATTGAAGATGCACTTCTAAATAAAGAAAAACCGACGCTCCATTAGCAGTGTCGGTTTTCTTTAACGCATACTAAAATGTATGGCGCACTTATTCGCCAATATTTTCTATGATATTGCTAATTACACCTGAACGGTTCAAGGTGTAAAAATGCAAGCTTGGCACACCCCAAACCTTTAAGGTTTCACATAGCTCGCTCACAACATCAATACCAAAAGCACGCAAAGAAGTCATATCATCGCCATATTCTTCAAGACGCATTTTCAGCCACCTAGGAATTTCTGCCCCACAAATACTTGAAAACCTAGCAAGTTGCGTAATGTTATATATCGGCATAATGCCCGGCACAATGGGAATATTAATACCCGTTGCCGCACATTGCTCTATAAACCTAAAATAGGCATCAGGATTATAAAAATATTGCGTAATTGCAGAATTAGCACCTGCATCTACTTTACGTTTCAAGTTTAATAAATCCGCAGCAGGGGTTCTCGCTTCTGGGTGAAATTCTGGATAGGCGGCCACTTCAATATGAAAATGATTGCCAGTTTCAGACCGAATAAATGCCACCAACTCTGCTGCATACCTAAAATCACCGCTGCTAACTTCGCCAGAGGGCACATCGCCACGCAATGCAACTAAGCGTTTGATACCCTGCGCTTGGTACGCATGTAATAAATTACGAATCTCTTCTTTACTCGATGAAATACAAGAGATGTGTGGTGCTGCTTGAAAGCCTTCTTGCTGGATTTCAAGTACAGTATCCATGGTTCTATCTCGCGTAGAACCACCAGCCCCAAAAGTAACTGAGAAAAACTCTGGGTTAAACTTCGCCAACTCTGCGCGCGTTTCACGTAGAGTTCCCATGCCTTCTGCTGTTTTAGGCGGGAAAAACTCAAAACTCAATGTTGTCGTGTTCATTTATTTGTCTTTTTTGTCTTCAATAACAATTGCCGTCAATAGCCAAGAAAGTACACTATAAACTAGTGCGCCTATCATGCCAGCCGTTAACGTTTGAACTTCAAAACCATTTAGCCAATTGCCCACTGCATAAAATAACAATCCATTAATAACCAGTATAAAAAGCCCGAGCGTCAGTATTGTGATAGGTAAAGTTAATATCACTAAAATTGGCTTGACCAACATATTGACCAAGCCAATGACTAAAGCAGCCATTAATGCAGTTAAAAAATCAGCCACATGAATATTAGGCACATAATACGCCACCGCTATCAGCGCTAGCGCATTTAACATCCATACCAACAATAATTTCATGTGACTTCCTCTAACTAAAAGACTAGTAGCGGTAGGTATCTGGCTTATATGGGCCTTGTTTCTGCACGCCAATATAAGCTGCTTGTTGATCGGTTAATACCGACAATTTTGCATTAAGTTTTCTCAATTGCAACACCGCAACTTTTTCATCCAAATGTTTAGGTAAAGTATACACACCTACTGGATAGTTAGCTTGCTGCGTGAATAACTCAATTTGCGCAATCGTTTGATTGGCAAAGCTTGAACTCATGACATAACTTGGATGACCAGTACCACAGCCTAAATTTACCAAACGCCCTTTAGCTAATAAAATAATTTTTTTACCATCTGGGAAAATCACATGGTCTACTTGTGGCTTAATTTCCTCCCACTCATACTTCTCAAGTGATGCAACATCAATCTCATTATCAAAATGACCAATGTTGCAGACAATCGCTTGGTCTTTCATTCTTGCCATATGGTCATGTGTAATCACATGGTAATTACCCGTTGCTGTCACAAAAATATCTGCATGTTCAGCGGCATAATCCATTGTGACTACACGGTAACCTTCCATGGCGGCTTGTAATGCGCAAATTGGGTCAATCTCAGTCACCCAAACTTGGGCAGATAGTGCACGTAACGCTTGGGCAGAGCCTTTACCTACATCGCCGTAACCTGCAACTACTGCTACTTTACCTGCAATCATCACGTCTGTAGCACGCTTAATCGCATCGACCAATGATTCACGGCAGCCATATAAATTGTCAAATTTTGATTTTGTGACAGAGTCATTGACGTTAATCGCTGGAAAGGCTAATTTTCCTTCTTTATGCATTTGATATAAACGATGCACACCGGTAGTAGTTTCTTCAGTTACACCAATAATTTTTGCTAAACGCACTGAATACCAACTAGGATCTACTTTTAACTTAGCTTTAATTGCCTCAAAAAGACAGACCTCCTCTTCTGAAGTAGGATTTGATACTAAAGATAAATCTTTTTCCGCACGGGTACCAAGATGAAGGAGCAATGTAGCATCGCCGCCATCATCTAAAATCATATTGGTATAGCCTCCATCAGTCCACTCAAATATGCGATGGGTGTAATCCCAATATTCAGTCAGCGTCTCACCTTTAATAGCAAATACCGGCGTTCCACCGGCGGCGATTGCCGCGGCTGCATGGTCTTGCGTAGAGTAAATATTACATGACGCCCAGCGTACTTCTGCGCCTAAATCCTTTAGGGTTTCAATCAACACAGCCGTTTGAATCGTCATGTGCAAGCTACCCGTAATACGCGCACCTTTAAGTGGCTGCAATAGTGCAAACTCTTCACGAATAGCCATCAAACCTGGCATTTCTGTTTCGGCAATGGCAATTTCTTTACGACCAAACGCAGCCAAGCCAATATCGGCAATTACATAATCTTTAAAATCAGTCACAGAATTCATTTTAATTTCCTTGAATGTGTGACCGGAGGGAAGGGGTTGTAATAAAACTAGAGATGCTTAATGCTTTTCTCACCCGTATCCCGTGTCCGGCACGGTTAATATTGGTGAGCGTCGTTTAAACATTTTCCGAGCCTAGGAGAAAGACTCTCGCAACGCTCCTCGGAATTGTCGAATTATACGCGCTTTTTTTTAGCTTACAAGCGTAAAAAAAGCAGCCACTAGAGGCTGCTTGCTAGCAAATTTAGGGCTGACTCCAAATATCATGGATATCATGAATACCCCAAGCCAAAGGATTTTCGTGGCCGTCAATTGAATCTTGCTCACCCGGTGCTGATAAATCGATTATCTCAATCTTAATACGTGATTTTGATGCCGTTGAAAAAAATACTTTGATTAAGGGCGTCAATAATGACTTCGGACTCTGATCAACAACGACTGCCAACCGCCCAGACTTAAGTTTAACCATAGAGCCTATAGGATAAATGCCCACACTTTTTACAAAGGCTTTAAATACCGTATCGTCAAAGTGATCAACCCATTGAGCCATTCGCTGCATGGAAATGCCAGGCTCCCAGCCAGCTTTGTAAGGGCGATTTGAAGTAATTGCATCGTAGACATCGCAGACTGCACCCATTTTGGCAAACAAGCTAATTTCATGAGCTTGCAGTTTGTGAGGGTATCCCTTGCCGTTTACTTTTTCGTGGTGATGTAAGCACACATCCATTGCTACTTCATCCGTAATATTTGCTTGCATTAACAATTTATGGCCGCGCTCAGGATGTAATTTTACTAGCTCAAACTCTTCCTCAGTGAGTGCCCCAGGTTTATTAAGCACATCCAGAGGAATCCCTGCTTTACCTATATCATGAAGTAAACCAGCCAAGCCAGCCTGCTTAGTTTCTGCCTCAGATAAACCTAGTTCTCTAGCCAAAGCCACCATCAGCGCACAAACTGCCACCGAATGCATATAGGTATATTCATCTTTATTTTTTAAGCGCGCCAAGCTAATGAGCGCGCCTAAATTTCGATCTACTGAAGCGGCAATCTCATCCACCATAAGCATTGCCGTTTCAGCGCTCACCGTCTTACCCATACGCACATCATGAAACATCGAAGCAACTGCTTTTTTTGAGTCTTGAATGACGCGCTTAGCCTGCTCATGCTCGGCAGCAGCTGAGATTTTAGCGGGTCTTTGTATAGGATTTTTGGTGGGGGTTATTTCAGGTCTAGCTTCAGTATCCGCCAATAATGACGGCGCTGTAATGACATCTAGCTCTTCGACATCCAAGCCCTTAGACGTGTCAATGATGATTTCTTTAACAGCGCTATTTTTCAGTTTTTTTAAATCGGCAGGATCTACTAGTTTAAAGGCTTCTTTCCAGAAAGGATGGTCTATCCAAGGGCATTTCAGCTCTTGGATAAACATACCTAAACGGACTTGCTTTGTAGAAATTACTTTTAACATATGCCACCACTATATTGTGGTCACAATTCTAGCAATGGGATCGATAAATCAATTGCCTTATATAGAGGCTTTTAGTGCGGCTACTTTATCAATTGCTTCCCAAGTAAACTCTGGCTCATCACGGCCAAAGTGGCCATAAGCAGCGGTTTTAGTATAAATGGGTCTGAGTAAATCTAGCATTTTAACAATGCCTTTTGGACGTAAATCAAAGTGTTCACGTACAAGTGCAGTGAGCACCTCGTTCGAGACCTTACCTGTGCCATATGTCTCAACCATGATAGAAGTTGGCTGAGCCACACCAATGGCATAAGAAATTTGAACAAGGCAACGTGAAGCAAGCCCAGCAGCTACGATATTCTTCGCCACATAACGACCTGCGTAAGCGGCTGAACGATCTACTTTTGAGGGGTCTTTACCTGAAAACGCACCGCCGCCATGTGGGGCTGCACCACCGTATGTATCCACAATAATTTTACGGCCTGTTAAGCCACAATCTCCTTGTGGCCCACCAATCACAAAACGACCTGTTGGATTTACCAAGAACTTGATATCCCCTTTGATTAGTTCTTTAGGTAGTGTGGGTTTAATGATCTCTTCAATGACCGCTTCACGAATATCTTTAAGCTCCATCTCAGGGGCATGTTGTGTTGAAACAACAACGGTATCAATCGCACTTGGTTTGCCATCTTGGTATTTAATGGTCACTTGTGATTTAGCATCTGGGCGCAACCATGGCAAACGGCCATCTTTACGCAATTGCGCTTGACGCTCCATAATGCGGTGAGATAACCAAATAGGCAGTGGCATTAATTGTGGTGTTTCATCACAAGCATAACCAAACATTAAGCCTTGGTCACCCGCACCTTGATCTAGCGGATCATCGTGCGCGCCGTCAACCCCTTGAGCAATATCAGGGGATTGCTTGTCGTAAGCGACTAAAACTGCACAACCTCTGTAATCAATACCATAATCAGTATTGTCGTAGCCGATACGTTTAATTGCATCACGTGCCACTTTAATGTAATCGACATTGGCGGTAGTAGTAATTTCACCGGCCAATACAATTAAGCCAGTATTAGCAAGGGTTTCTGCCGCGACACGAGCGGTAGGGTCTTGGGCTAAAATAGCATCTAAAATGCTATCGGATACTTGGTCTGCGAGTTTGTCAGGGTGGCCTTCAGAAACAGATTCTGAAGTAAAAAGATATTCGTTCATTTGTGCGCCTTGGAAATAAAATTTATAAAAAATGAAATGATTTTCATACTAAAGGCTGAAGCATGATTATCAGGTCAATTACTAGCCTCGCATTCTACCTAACTATTGAATAATAAGACTAAAATATTTCAATAAAATGCTGTCTATTGAATCAATCAATTTATAATCACGTTATGAATGCTAACGCTATGACCTTAAAATTTACCAAAATGCACGGTGCAGGCAATGACTTTATGGTCATAGATGCCATTAATCAGTCTGTCAATCTCACAGGGCACCAAATCCAAATGCTGGCACATCGGCAATTTGGCGTGGGCTTTGATCAGCTTTTATTGGTTGAAACTTCCGCTATCGCTGATTTTAAATATCGTATTTTTAACGCCGATGGAAGTGAGGTTGAGCAGTGCGGTAATGGTGCGCGCTGTTTTGTACGTTTTGTGGCTGAACAAGGCTTAAGCAATAAACGTGAAATTCGCGTTGAAACTGCCAGCGGCATCATCACGCCTAAACTTGAAGAAAATGGCCTGGTTACCGTGAATATGGGTGCACCTAAATTTGAGCCTAGCGCTATTCCTTTTGTTACTGAGGCTCTTGCTGCTAGCTATTTGCTGACAGTAGGCAATCAAACAGTGGAGGTTGCAGCAGTTTCAATGGGCAACCCACATGCCGTGCAAATTGTCGATGATGTAGAAACAGCTCCAGTAGTAAGCCTAGGCCGACAAATTGAATTACATCCACAGTTTCCTGAGCGGGTGAATGCTGGCTTTATGCAAATAGTCGATGCCCATCACATTAAACTAAGAGTCTTCGAGCGCGGTAGCGGAGAAACGTTAGCTTGTGGCACAGGCGCCTGCGCGGCGGTCGTGACAGGCATTCAATTAGGCCGACTAGAATCCCCAGTCACCGTATCAGCCCGTGGGGGTGAACTACACATTGCTTGGCAGGGCGGCAATACTCCAGTCATGATGACCGGGCCTGCTGTGACGGTATTTACCGGTACCATTACATTAATATAAAGTAGCATTTACCAGAAATAGCTGTATCCATAAGGACTATCATGCAAGAAGATCAAAGCGCTCAAAGTCATAACACTGCAATTTCAGCCGACGAAGTCAGTAGTTACTTACGTAGCCATCCACAATTTTTTGAACAACACGCAAGCTTACTCACTGAAATATTTCTGCCTAGCCCGCATGGCAATGGCGCAATTTCTCTTGCTGAACGTCAACAGTTAGCGCAACGCGACAAAATTCGCGTCACTGAAAATATGGTGGCGCAAT
>Ga0265593_1000471_pt1 | contig 22411 bp, 26 predicted proteins | sample saktaG_8_FD_190136 | JGI IMG/M metagenome (GOLD analysis project Ga0265593, IMG submission 190136) | Saline water microbial communities from Sakinaw Lake, British Columbia, Canada - sak_2011_5_24_36m | ecosystem: Environmental > Aquatic > Non-marine Saline and Alkaline > Saline ...
TCTAAACTTTGACACTTTGAGCATCTTTTACAACTTTTTTAAAACCCATTTTAGATAATCCTTTACAAACCACCATGGTAGCGAGGTTTTCTAAGGGTTTCAGCCTCTATTTTTTTTCATTACGCCTGGTTTAAACAGAGCTTACTTAGACATTGCAGTTAAAAAAGCAGAAGAGCTTGGAATAGCTATTTCAGAAGCGACAGCATCGGAGATGTTCAAGACAAAAATACTGGAAATTGGTCGCAATAAATACAATGTCGCGGTAGAAGTGGATTTAGCAACAGAAGCATATTCAAGACAGTTGATCAGAACGTTAAAGTCTAGATTCGGCAATGCTTTTACTAATGCAAAACACATCATAGTATGTGGGGGTGGAGCAAATTCTAAAATATTGCTCAATCGCTTGCAAGAAGAGTTTGGAAGCATTATTACTATTGACAATCCAGAATTTGTAAATGCAAAAGGGTACAGCCTGTTTTGATTAATGGGCTGTAATGGGATAATGCAATGAAAAGAATTTCACAAACAGTCACGGATGAGGCATACTTCATTTATCAAAATTTGCCGAACAAAATATCAGGCGTGTCGGCAGCATTATTGGCACTCCATTACGCGGAAATCCCTAGTGAAATATTTAAATACCTATATACTGGTGATGTTAGCGTATTAGAAGGCCTTAAACGTGTTAATAAGCCTCAAGTAATACCAAAAGGCATCAAACGTGACAAAGTCCATTTAGAAGAAGTTGAAGGGACAATAGCGTCGCCAAAAGCCATTAATCAATCTGCTATTGTTTCAAACAAATCAAAAGAGCCAGTCGTAATTCTAGAAGAGAGTATTGACGAAGATGATTATGTGATTTTTGATCCATTCAAGCAAATAGGATAATATTTTTGGTTTTCCCCAAACCACTCATTTTATTCACAAAAGTACAAATGATTTTCCCCATACCACTCATAATTTTCCCCAAGACGCACACGTATTCCCCAAATAGCTCACATTAATCTCAAACCACTCATTAATTTCCCCAAATGACCTATAAAAAGTTTCTGTATTTTAAAAAAAATAACCCTAAAATCTCCTACTTATGGTTGTTTACAGCAGAAATATATTTTACTTTTTTTTGGACAAAGAACTTAAAAGAATGTGAAAGAAAAATAAAGAATGAGTAAAACTCTTGTCATTTCGATAGATTTTTTTTGAAAATATGCATCGAAAAGCTATGAGAAAATATGTTTTATATCGAATGACGTTCAGATTGAAATCATATATCACCAGATCCATATCGGGCTAAAATAAGATGAATGTCAATTGAAGTTATATTAGAAAGGCACAGTTTTATAGCCTAATGAATATTTTTGAAAAGTGACAAAAAGTTATGTTTCAGCTACTGCAAACTGTAAAAATTATAGTAAAATTGTTCTATCAAGGTTAAAAACCTTAACTAACAGGGGCTTCCGATGAAGCTGCTAATCGAAAGATTAGCATCTTAAACAGACTATAAAACAAATTGTTTTGGTCAAAGGTGTTCCTGTGTCTACATTTCTTAAAACACAACATTCTCAATTTTATAAAATTTACCTCACAAAAAGTCTTTTCAATGGACATTTGGAGGTTGTACAATGAGTGATATAACTTTCATCAGAAAGCCTTCAATATTGATATTTTCACAAAAAATCAAAGAAGAAACTTTTTCTGAAAACCGCTTTAAAGAGGTTGTATTCAGCAAACATTTTACTGATACTGAATCAAGAGTATTTAACGCTATAGTGCACTATGCATTTTTGCAGATGAACATTGGTGGTGACATTAAAAACGGCTTTGATATTACTTTTTGGGAGTTACGAAAACTTTACCCGTCGTTTGAATCTAGAACCAACATTGAGCTTCAAAATGCTGTCTATGCTGTTTTAAACACATCAATAAATTTTGTAGAATCATATGTAAAAAATTATCCAAGTAAATTTACAAAAGATGGATATTTATATGAATATTCATCAATCAATATCATAAGTCGAATTGATTGGCGAATAGACAAATCGGGATTTAGGATCTATTTAAATAGTTTTTTTCAAGAGGATATATTGTGCGCAGAGCCTTTCGCCAAGCTTGATATAAATGAAATGAATACTTTATCAAGAAGATCACCTTATTTGATGTCTCTTTATGAGATCGTTCAAGATTATCGAAATGTATATAGTACTCCTGTTTTCAGCATAGAAGAATTGACAAAATTTTTAGGTGTACCATATTCTGAAAAATTCAATTTTAATATTTTTAAGCGCGATGTCTTGAATGGTATCATCAAAGAACTGCAGAACAAAATGAATCTCGATATTATTTTAATAACTAAAAAATCTGGCAAGAAAATAGTTAGTATTAGATTTGAGTTTAAGAAATCTAATACAAAAGCAGGAGCTTCAGTGAGTGATGCGTTTTATAGCATTAAGGATGAATCAGTAAGAGCTGCGATTGTAAGCCTATCAAAGGGCAAGCATCCAAATTATAAAGATACACTCGCAAAAGGTTATATGGAAGGCTGTGAACTTACTATAGATAACGTAGCTTCAGAGAAGATAAAATTAAGAATTAAACAAGATATGAAACAAAAAAGAGCTGAAAATTCTCCATCTCATATAAAAAGCTTCGATATGATGATCGAATTTATGCATAATGATCAACTTTCACGCCTAAGCTAATGGTGTTTTATTCGATAGAAAGGGCATCAAGTAGGTATTGATCATATCTTTTGACAGATGTTTTCCTGTATAAAAATGGTTCGAGTCCAGTATATGGAACCGAACCATAGGCTTGACTTTTATTGAAATAAACACTAAATCAATAGGGAAAAAGTTTTTACAAAGGCTTGAAAAGCTATAATATTTTAAGTTAAAATAAAGCCTAGAAGTAACAACTTAAAGGTTCATTTAAGAATAATAAAGTGCTTGAAGTGGCTATTTATGGGCTTTTTGTCTTTCTTGGTACAGACTCCGCCCACTGGTACCACGAGATTACCCTATATTTAGGGCTTTCCCTTTAAATTCTTTTTCATTTGAGCCCGTTTTGAGCCCAAACAAATCAAATTTTTCTTCGATTTTTATCTCTTCTGACTTAATAAATTTTGCATATCGTGTCAAAAGCATTTGTGTCGAGTTGTGACCCATGAGCCGAGATATATCGGTTATTTTCATCGTTCCGCTGTTTAGCATTTGAACGGCGAATGTATGCCGTGTGTTCTTTTGCTGACGATATGGAATACCTAATCGTTTGAGCATAGGTACCCAACGTGCATCGCGTAGTGATGTTGCATCGTTAAATGCAGACCCTGTCATCTTTGAAACAAATAAATAACTGTTTGATAATCCCGTATGTCGGTATTGATCTTGCAGATATGTCCAAAGAGTATCAAATATCGGTATTTGACGAACTGATCCAATAGTTTTAGGGGTCGTTTCTGATCCTTGCGATATGGATCGTCGAACATGAATTTTTCGTTTATTCATGTCAATATCTGACCATTTGAGTGCCAGTATTTCACCAATTCGCATTCCAGTATAAAACGCAACTGCTAAATAATTCCGATACCAATCCTCAGACCCTTTAAGCATTAATCCGACTTCTTCAACTGTGAAGGGTTTAATGTCAGGTTTTACCCGTGCAGGTAATCGGATTGCATCGACGGGATTACGGTTGATAATCTCATCTTCGAGTGCATATCGAAAGATCATGCGAATGATCGTAAGTTTTTCAGAGACTGTTTTAGGAACAACTTTTTCAAGCTGTTTATTGACCCATATTCGTACATCGGTAACTTTGATTAAATCAATCTGCTGACTACCAAAGAAGGGTATGATCTCATTTTTGAGAATACGCGAATATTTCCCGAAAGTATGTGATTTAAGACGGTTTTGTTGTTCGCTCAAATAAATATCCGCATAGTGTTCAAACTTTGGAATGACTTTTTCTTTTTCTTTTTCACCATACTTGAGTTCAAATAAGAGCTCAGGTATGATTTTGTTTTCAATGAACTTGCGGTTTTCTCTTGTATCAGGTAATCCCGTACTTTTTCGGACTCGGTCGAACCCGTGATAGTATGTCAGATAAAGAGTCCCCGCTCTGCTGTAAAGTTTCATGAGATATATCCTTTCCTCTCATCCACTTTTCCAACTCAATAGCGTCAAAACGTATTATACCTGTTGACCCATTAGGCTTGAAATAGTGAACATTAAAACGGAATGTTCCGTCGTGAATTTTCTTTTTAAGATATGAGCATGAAACATCAAGAAATTCGGCTGCTGCTTCATATTTTAGAAAACGTGTCATGTTATGCCGCCAATCCTCTATAATTATTATGCTTTTCCAAATTGCGTTGAATTGTTTGCACGGTGTACAAAGTGATATTTTCTGAACGCATAAAGAGTAACTCTCCATCGTCCCAAATCTCCATGATCTTGTCATCTTCGAGCCGTGCCAATACTTGAAGGCTGTCACCTTTACGAACTTGGGTTAATCCGTATAGACTGAAACGGTGACTTAATAATCGGTAGAGATACATAGGAGCCATTGATCGACTGGAACAAAAACGGTTAACACGGTGTTTGACATACCATGCGTTTATGTATTGATCTTGTTCGCTGATTTGCTCTTTTGACATTGGAAGCGTTTTATTAATATATTTCATGATGTAGCTAGAAGCACTTTTGATATTCTTCTCGAACTTGTTACCCACTTGAAGAAATAAGCGTTTAAATGCTGTTTCAACACGGTTTATTTGCTCTTTTGGAATAAACAAGAGAATATGAGTGTGTGGTGTACCGTCTTTGTGCGGTTCATTGACACGGTTACAAGATAAAAACGTTAGGAGAGGTACTAGACCTTTGCTTCAATCATGGGGAAGGGCGGGTGAAGACTTGATCAGACGCATTAACGGTACTGACCGCGAGAGTGTTAATCCCAGCCATGATCGTAAATCCATAGGCATATCGCGCAACTTCACGGCAACCATGGATATAAATGAGATAAAGCGCCGAGCCATCATCCTGTCACGTCATTTATCCCATACTATTGCCAAACTAGAGGTAAACCCAACAACCTATTCGTTTGCACTCAAATACAATGGAAGAGCAACTTCGAGTATCTCTACCACCATTGACAGAGCATTCAGCGAAACGCTTATGCGTAATATTGCAGTTGAGATAATAGCGAAAATCGATAATCTTCCGCACTACAGTATTCACAGCATTTCTATATCTGCTTCAAATTTTACTTCGGCTTCTAAACCTAAAACGTTTTCTCTATTTGATAGGGATGATGATGAAAAGTCACGCGCTTTGGGGGAACAGATCACGAAACTGCGAGATAAATATGGTGTGGATATTTTACGGTGCGCAATTGAGAAGGGGTAGGGGGGAGATAAAAACGAAGCCATTTTGTTTGTAACATTTTCGTAAGAGACTTTAGCTTATAATTGCAAAAATATTTACCAACTAAAAGGTTTAACTATGGCAACTGCACTCATTATCGGCGCTGGCGGAGTAGGGCGTGTTGTGGCACACAAATGTGTCATGAATAACACGGTATTCGATCGTATTATTTTGGCAAGCCGTACGTTAAAGCGTTGCGAAGAGATCCAAAGCGAACTTCCAGCGGGTGCAATCGAAATCGCAACCGTTGATGCGGATAACACTCAAGAAGTTATTGATCTCATTAACCGTGTCGGGGCAAATATTCTTATCAATGTTGCTCTTCCGTACCAAGATTTAACGATTATGGACGCATGTATTGCAACCAAAACTCCGTATCTCGATACTGCAAATTATGAGCATCCTGATGCGGCGATGTTTGAATACAAAGAGCAGTGGGCGAGAGATCAGGCATTTAAAGATGCAGGGATTATGGGACTCCTCGGCAGCGGATTCGATCCGGGTGCAACCAATGTTTTTTGTGCTTATGCTCAAAAGCACTATTTTGATGAAATCCATACAATTGATATTCTCGACTGTAACGCAGGCGATCACGGCTATGCGTTTGCCACCAACTTTAATCCTGAGATTAACTTACGTGAGGTAAGTGCCAAAGGGCGTTATTGGGAAAATGGTGAGTGGATAGAGACAGAACCAATGGAGATTATGCAAGTATGGGACTATCCTGAAGTGGGACCAAAAGACAGCTATCTGTTGTATCATGAAGAGATGGAATCTCTTGTCAAGCATATCAAAGGGCTCAAGCGTATCCGTTTCTTTATGACATTCGGTCAAAGCTACCTTACGCACATGAAATGTTTAGAAAACGTAGGAATGCTAGGGATTAAAGAAGTTGAGCACAAAGGGATGAAGATCGTGCCGATGGAGTTTTTGAAAACCTTGCTCCCAGATCCTGCATCATTGGGTCCAAGAACCAAAGGAAAAACTAATATCGGTATTGTGGCTGAGGGTCTAAAAGACGGCAAAAAGCGTAAAATTTATATTTATCAAATTAAAGATCATGAAGAGTGCTACGCAGAGGTTAAGTCTCAAGGTGTTTCATACACTACAGGTGTTCCAGCAGTTATCGGAGCAAAACTGATGGTAGAGGGTAAATGGAGTGGTACGGGTGTGTTCAACATGGAACAACTTGATCCTGATTTCTTTATGGATGAGATGAATACCCAAGGTCTTCCTTGGAATGTTATTGAGATGGACGTTTAAAAAACTTATTTCAGTCATACCTCACAGGGGGCATGTAGCCTCCTGACTTTTTTCCAGTTAGATCAATTGTTTTAATTATTAAAACTATTTGCCTTGGTATAAAGTGCAAAAAGCTCCTCATGTGTTAAGTTTAGTTTTGGTGCAATAGCGTCTATCATCCCCTCTAAATTTTTTGCTTTCTCCAGCTTTTCGGTAATTGTTAAAATTTTTCCTAAATAACCTTCTCGTGCTAAAAGAGCGTCACTTATAGACTTCCCTACGGTAATTTTATTGAGTAATTCTTCCATGGTCATTTGAAAATAAAGATCAATTAACGATAAACTTCCGGTTAAAAATGCTTCGTCAGCAAGATCATTTTTTTTGTGGGCAATAACCAATTCTTTCATCATATTAGCTCTGAATTTTGCAGATTTTATCATCTCATCCGTGAGTGTTGATTTATCATCGTTTGAGTAGATAAAAAGACCAAGCCATGAATGTAATCTCGCTGGTCCAAGAAGATTTATGATTTGTCGAATACTCGTAATTCCCACACTTGCGGTAAAAAAGTTGCTTGATACTTATCATATCGGAGAATAACACCATCAATGTTTGGACGGATGATCTGAAATAGTTCATGCGTATCACGATAGCGTATTTCTTTGGGATCGCTAAGGAGAGATACCTCAATTTTTATCTCATCAAATTCTTCACTGGTTAGCGGTAAAAATCTTGGATCACGAAATGCAGCGGATTCGGCATTTGAAATCAGATCATCAATAAGTGCTCGATGCGCGATGATAGATCCAATGCACCCTCTGAGTCTTCCATGTAATGTCAAAGTCACAAACGTTGCTTGTTTTTCAGCCATTTCCGGATGTTTGGCAATCAAAATATTTTTATCAATGTAAGAATCTGACAAGCGTTTTTGTATTGCATCACGTGCAATAGCAAGATAGTATGAGGGAACCATGGAAGCCTCCTATGAAATATTAAATCTACGTGTATATTGTATCAACACATTTCTTTGTCGCGTAATAACCGGTTCGTGTTTTGCGTATGGTACAATCATGCCATTAAAATATAAGGATTTTATAATGTCCAGTATCGATTTTTCACAATTAACGCATACCCCCTGCTATATATGCGAAGAAGCTCTTTTAGAAAGAAATTTACTACTATTAGAACGTGTTCAGCATGAATCAGGAGCAAAAGTCATTTTGGCTCTTAAAGGGTTTGCAATGTGGTCGACATTTGAGCTTGTTGGTAAATATTTACACGGATGTACGGCAAGCGGTCTGCATGAAGCCAAGCTAGCACGTGAAAAAATGAACAAAGAAGTACATACCTATTCACCTGCATTTAAAGACGATGAGATTGAGGAAATCGCTCGTATTAGTGATGACATTGTCTTTAATTCTCCTGCACAGTTTCACCGATATTATGAGCGTGTGAAAAGTATTAATCCCAATATGGCTGTTTCCTTACGTGTTAATCCCGAATATTCTTCTTCTCCGGTCGATCTCTATAACCCTTGTGGTCTTTACAGCCGTTTGGGAACAACAATAGCTAACTTTGACCCTGAAATTGTTTCAAAGCTTGATGGACTCAATTTTCATGCACTGTGTGAACAAAACGTCGATGCGCTGGAGGGGGTACTTGAAGCATTTGAAGCCAAATTCGGCGACTATATTGCTGGAATGAAATATATTAATTTCGGAGGAGGGCATCACATCACCCGTGAAGATTATGATGTTGAGCGTCTTATCGAAGTTATCAAAGAATTTAAAGCTCGTTATAACGATATTACCGTCTATCTTGAACCCGGAGAAGCCGTAGGATGGCAGACAGGACCATTGGTTGCTTCAGTGCTTGATATTATCCACAACGGGATGGATATCGCCATTCTCGATACTTCTACAGAGGCACACATGCCTGATACTCTTGCAATGCCGTATCGGGCTATGATTCGATATTCGGGGGAAGCAGGTAAAAAAGCTCATACCTATCGGTTGGGAGGCAATACCTGTTTAGCAGGAGATATTATGGGGGATTATTCATTTGATAGACCGCTTCAAATTGGTGATAAGATTATTTTTGAGGATCAAATCCATTATACCTTTGTAAAAAATACAACTTTTAATGGGATCAAACTTCCTTCGTTAGCAATTTGGACGAAAGAAGGAAAGCTCGATATTGTCCATAACTTTGGTTATGAAGAGTATCGAAATCGTCTCTCTTAAATAAACTCTTCACGGAGTTTTTTGATAATTTCTTGTTCACGCCGTGCGATGTATTTACTCAGTTCGGCTTCTTGAGAAATGGTAGGAGTGATTTGAAAATGATATTTATATCCACCTTCATAGGCAGACTTGAAGACCAATTGACCTTTGACTTCAGATTTTTGCCCCATGATTTCTGATGGAAAAATCAATACTACATCGATAAAAGGTGAAAGTGAATAAAATTGTTTACTCGTAACGGCAATTCCGCCGATAGAAATATCATAGGCTTGTGCTTGCAATGTAAGGGATGGATGAATAATGGTAAATTGGTAGGGTTGATACGGATGGACACGAATACTTTGCCGATGAAAAAGAGATGTTTCCAGCTCATCAAAGCGGCTTAGTTCCAAAAATCGTTTCCCTTCAATGATTACCGGATTAACTGAGGCATATATATCATTCTTAAAATGATTGTTTTGGAGAACATAAATACCGTTTTGTAAAAGAGCGGCTGTCTCTTGGAGCGGATGAACATTAAGTACAACACTGTTGGTATCGGTATGGAGTATCTGTGCCGGATATTCAATAGGAACTCCATAGTAGGTATTAAGAACCATGATACTCTCTGAATTCTTGCGCAGCATTTCAAGCGTATTGATAAGAGCATCTTCGAAGAGAAAGAATGATTCATTTTCGAAACGTTGGGCTACATACGCTATAAAACGTTCTATTGCTGATGCAAAAGGGGCGATTTTTTCCCATCCGCCAGTCAAACCGTAAAATGATTTGATGTAATAATTCAAAACGATATAAAAAGTATCAGATAAAAATCGCTCAATTTTTTCTTGTTCAACCAAAAGTTCACGAATTTCACTGATAACTTTGTCAATTTCTTTTTGATTATCTAAAAAAAGAGCATTAAAGAGGGGAACAATAATATTTTGAAAACGGCTCTGAGAAATGGGTTGTTGTTCACTGTCTGTATAGGATTTCCATGCCGCTTTTATAAAAACAGATCGAAATGTTTGTGAATCAAAACCAGTATGTGATAGAGCCTTGAAAACACTTAAAAAAGCTTTAGTTGACATCTTGGCATCCTTCGGTTGCAAAAGAAATTGCGCTTTTAATCGCATTCATATAACTTAATATTGATGCTTTGTTTTGGTAAGCAATATCAAATGCAGTTCCATGATCGACAGAGGTTCGGATGATTGGAAGCCCAAGTGAGACATTGATTCCTTCATCAAAATAGAGTGCTTTGAGAGGGGCTAATCCTTGGTCATGATACATTGCAACAATGGTCTTGTAATATTCACGAGAGCGTTGTATAAAAGCAATATCCGGAACAACAGGACCTTCAAAAACCATTTCACCGATTGTTTGATTTGCTAACGCAATCGCTTCTTCAATAAAACGCTCTTCACTCCCCAATACACCGTGATCTCCCGCATGGGGGTTGAGTCCTAATACTGCGATAGGAGAACGATTGAGACTGCGATGCAATCGAATAAGGAAATCATAGACTTCATCCGTTGTTATATGATTTGGTACTTCACGAAGCGGTATGTGTTCGGTTAAAAGTGCCACGTACAGTTTTTCGCATCCCAGCATCATAATAGCATCTGAATTAAGTAAATCGCGCAGCGCATCGGTATGACCTACATACTTAATACCAGCTAGCATCCATGCTTCTTTATGGATTGGAAGAGTCACGATGGCGTCTACACTCTTCTGGCGTGCTAAATCGAGAGCGCAGACAAAAGAGTCAAAGCTGTACTGACCGCTTGATGCGCATACGGTTCCTGGAGTGATAGTGAATTCGCCTGAAACTTTAAACATATGAAAATCATTAGGAATCTGAGTCTTAAGTAAGGCAGCTGCTTGATGTGCCATCGTATAATTGATGCAATAAAGAGGATCACATATTTGCTTGATCTGATTATGAGCTTTAAGAAGTATCTCGAATCCAACACCGTTTAGATCACCAACGCTGATTGCGATCCGTTTTAACGTTGACATAGGCTTTTCATATCTTTGATGGCTTGAGAGAGACCGGTGAAAATTGAACGGGCGATGATACTTTGACCTATATTGAGTTCTTCAATGGTATCAATATTGACAATTTCAGTAACATTTTGATAATTAAGCCCATGTCCTGCAGCTACTTTGAGTCCCAGGGTGCGTGCCAGATTGGCAGCTTCAACAATCTCATAATAAGCATTTTCCAATCGTTCATCAAGCTCATGACGGCTTAGGCGTAAGGATTCAATAGCGTGGTGAGAATGAGGAAGAGAACCATGGCGCATGGCATAGAGATTGGCATAGCTGCCTGTGTGTAATTCTACCCATTGAACTCCAAGACGTGCTGAGAGTTCTATGGCTTCACGTGTTGGATCGATAAAGAGAGAGACTTCGATTTCATGGGCCTTAAGTGTATTGATAGTATTTAATATCTTCTCATAGTGTCCTGATACATCCAGCCCCCCTTCGGTTGTCACTTCTTCTCTTTTTTCAGGAACCAGCGTTGCTCGATGAGGATTTAATCTACAGACAATATCGATAATAACAGGATCTATCGCACATTCCAGATTAACAGGTAGGGGCGAGGATGCGATGATACGGCGAGCATCTTCGTCATGAATATGGCGACGATCTTCTCGTAAATGGATAGTGATTTGATCCGCACCTGCTTGAGCGCATATTCCAAGAGCCATAAGGGGATCTGGGTCATTGATTTTACGTGCTTCACGTAAAACGGCGATATGATCGATATTGACTCCTAGAGTCATTTTAGGCTTGGCGTCGTGCATAAAAGTCCTTTTTAAATTCACTGAATTTACCTGCAATGATTGCTTCGCGAGCTTGACCTACTAGCCATAAATAATAATGAAGATTATGAATCGATGCAAGGCGAAAAAAGGTGAGTTCTTTTGCTCTAAATAAGTGATGAAGATAAGCACGGCTATAACGCTTACAAGTATAGCACTCACATGCAGGATCGATAGGTTCACTGTCGAGTTTGAATTTAGCCCCTCGAATGTTGATACGACCATAGGTAGTGAAGAGTGTTCCGTTGCGAGCATTGCGTGTAGGCATTACACAGTCAAACATGTCCACTCCGCGTTCAATATTTTCCACCAAATCTTCAGGCGTTCCAACGCCCATCAAGTAGCGCGGTTTATCACTAGGCATAAGCGGGGTAGTGTGCTCAACGGTATCATACATAAGATTATTAGACTCTCCTACGCTTAATCCTCCGATGGCAAATCCATCAAAATCAAGGGCACACAGCTCATTTGCCGATTGGGTACGGAAAGCTAGATCAGTTCCCCCTTGGATAATGGCAAAAATATTTTGCTGTACGCCTATTCCGAGAGATTGTTTATGGCGAAAATACTCGATAGATTGTTTTGCCCATTGAGTTGTTCGCTCGATAGAGAGCTTAATACGCTCTTGTGTCGCGGGGAGTGCAACAAGATCATCTAGAATCATCATAATATCGCTGTTAAGATTGTTTTGTATGTCGATAACTTTTTCGGGAGTAAAAAAGTGTTTTGAGCCGTCAATATGGCTTTTAAATTCAATTCCTTTTTCACTGGCTTTTGAAATATCACTGAGACTAAACGCCTGAAATCCTCCGCTATCGGTTAAAAAGCTTTTCCCATAGGTAGTAAAGCCGTGCAATCCGCCTAAAGCAGCTATTGTCTCATCTCCAGGGCGTAAATAGGTGTGATAGGTGTTGGCAAGGATGATTTGCGTATTCAAAATCTCCGTCATATCGTGCATGTCGAGAGCCTTTACACTTCCTACCGTCCCTACGGGCATAAAAATGGGGGTTTGAATGGTCGAATGAGCAGTTGTAATAGTACATGCTCTGGCGTTGCCGCACGTAGCATCGATGTTAAATGTCATAAAGTCTCGTTTTAGTTTTTCGTATTTTATCTAAATAACAACAAATAAAAAATATTGCAATCTGTCACATAATTTTTCAATTTTAAAAAGTTCGTTATAATAAGTCCCTATATAAATAAAAATTACGAGAATGAAATTGAAATTAGATAATATTAAGCGTGTCGGTATTGTTTTGCGCCCCTCAACTCCTGAGCTTAAAGAGATGTTCTTAGAAGCAAAGAGAATCTTTGAATCTCGGGGTATTGAAGTTTCCATCGATCATATTAGCGGTGGCATGATTGATGTCATGGGACAGCCTTTTGAGATGATGTGCCGTAATTGCGATTTTTTGGTCACGATTGGCGGTGATGGTACTCTCATCTCTGCCGTACGGCGCTCCTATAACTTTCAGCTCCCTGTTTTGGGAATTCATGCCGGAAAATTGGGCTTTTTAGCCGATTTAGATTTTTCTGAGTTAGAAACTTTTGTGGATAAACTCCTGACTGGTGAATACCGTATTGATGAACGGGCGATGCTTCAAGCAACCATCACCACCAAAACCGGCGTAAGTCAAATCGTTGCTTTTAATGACATCGTTTTAACGCGTCCTTCAATCTCTAAAATGATTCGATTGGAAACGTATGTTGAGGGGAAAGCTTTTAATACCTATTATGGGGATGGTGTGGTGATTTCAACTCCGACAGGATCAACGGCATACAACCTTTCTGCCGGAGGTCCCGTACTTTTTCCTCTTACAAGTGTTTTTGCCTTGACCCCTATTTGTCCTCATTCCCTGACGCAACGACCAGTTGTTCTTCCGGGACACTATGAAATTGAGATAAAAACTCCAGATAGCAGTGCTTTGGTCATTGTGGATGGCCAGGATATGGTTGAGATTAGCGACAGTGATACGGTCTATATTAAACTCGCAAGTGCAAGTGCTCATCTAATCCATCGCAAAGAGTTTAACTATTTTGAAGTTCTCAAAGAAAAACTCGGCTGGGGGAAATAGGTGATAGAACGTTTTTATCTCAAAGAATTTTTGTCATTTAAAGAAGCAGAGCTTGAATTCAAATCGGGGTTAATTGTCTTTACGGGACCAAGCGGCAGCGGAAAGTCTATTTTGATGCGTTCTATCCTCGCCTCTGTAGGCTTGGACAGCGTCGATGCCAGCGTATGTGAATCTTCTGTTATCTGGCAAATCGATGAAGAACAATATGGAATTGAGAATGAAGCAACCAATATTTTTCGACACGTAAAAAAAGAAAAAACCTCTTATTTTATTAACAATCAGCGTGCTTCAAAATCCTCAATGGAATCAATCAGTTCGGGACATTTACGTCATTTAAGTCTGAAAGACTACACGGATTTTGATGCGGCATCGCTCATAGGATTATTGGATGAGCGGATTTCTCTCGTTGATGACCAATACTATTCAAGCGTTAAGAAACATAAAAAACTTTTTTTGGAATACAAGTCTCTAAATGATGAATTAAAATCCATCGAAGATCAAGAGAAAAAGCTAGTAGAGCTTAAAGAGTTTGCAACGTACGAAATCGCTAAAATCGATGCCATAAAACCCACCATTGGTGAAGATGAAGAGCTTAATATTATTAAAAAACAGCTCTCTAAAAAAGAGAAAATCGAAGAAGCTATCCACGCAGCTGAAGATATTTTCCGTTTTGAAAACCACGTATCCAATGCACTTTCACTGTTAGATACGCAAAGCAGTTTTTTTGATGATGCAATGAATGAGTTACGGGGGGTTTTTGAAAATTCATTGGAAAAATTGGAACTTTTGGAAGAAACCTCAATCGAAAATGTATTGGACAGGATAGAGCTTCTTTCTGAGTTAAAACGACGCTATGGCAGTATTCAAGAGGCATTGGAATATAGAGATCAAAAAGCGATAGAGCTTGAATCCTATCAAACCATTGAGCACTCAAAAACAAAATTGGTACAGCAAATCGGTAAACTTGAAATGGAATTAACCTCTCTTGCACAGCAACTTTCAAGCAAGCGTCTACATGAAATTGAAATAACTCGTGATAAGCTCAATTCTTATCTCTCAATGCTTTATTTACGCAGTGCAACATTGAGTCTTGAAAAAGTTGAACATACGCCATTAGGAGTTGATCGCGTAATGTTAGGGCTTGAGGGGACAAAGCTTGAAAAACTGAGTTCCGGTGAGTTTAATCGTTTGCGTCTTGCGCTTTTAGCACTTAAAGTAGAGTGTATGAATGAGCAAGGCGGGGTATTGATGCTTGATGAGATCGATGCCAATCTCAGCGGTGAAGAGTCTATGAGCGTTGCCAAGGTATTGCGTCACCTCTCAACCAAATATCAAATCTTTGTTATCTCTCATCAGCCGCAGTTGACGTCCATGGGGGAACAGCATTTTTTGATTTATAAAGAAGGCGATAGTCGTATTCGTGAACTGAGTGATGAAGAACGTATTGATGAGATTGCGCGTATTATCAGCGGTGATGGCGTCAGTAATGAAGCAAAAGGTTTTGCAAAAGAGCTGTATGAGCGTGTTCGAATGGAGTATGCCAAATGATCATTGATACCCATATCCATCTCGATGATGAGCGATATCGTGTGGATTTTGAGGAGATGATACAGCGTGCTTTAAGCGCAGGGGTGAAAGGTTTTATTATCCCCGGAGCACATCCCTCCACTTTGAAACGAGCTGTTGAGTTATGCGAGGAGTATAAAAATATCTATTTCGCCGTAGGGGTTCATCCGTATGATTTAGAGGGGTTGGATGGTCTGGATTTTGAACACTATGCTGCTCATCCTAAATGTGTTGCTATTGGAGAGTGCGGGATGGATTATTATCGCCTTGAAGGGAGTGATGAGGAAAAACAGAGCGAAAAAAAGCGACAAGAAGAAGCTTTTAGATTTCAAATACGCGTTGCAAAAAAGGTAAAAAAACCACTCATTGTTCACATCCGTGATGCAAGTCATGACTCAAAAATGATATTGCTTGATGAAGGTGCCGGAGAGGTTGGCGGAGTGCTTCATTGCTACAATGCCGACGATGAATTGCTCTCTCTTGAGCATGAAAACTTTTATTTTGGAATAGGTGGAGTGGTAACCTTTTCAAATGCCAAAAAATTGGTGAATGTTCTTCCCCGTATCCCTCAAGATAAGCTTTTAATTGAAACAGACGGTCCGTATTTAACGCCTCATCCTCACAGAGGGTCTCGAAATGAGCCATCGTATACCACGTTAGTCGCTCAAAAAATGTCTGATATTTTAGAGATACCCCTCGAAAAAATAGAGATATTAACAACTGAAAATGCTTTACGATTATTTGGAAATTTAATAACTTGATGTTATTATGTGTTGGATAATTATTAATTTAACTTAATAAATGGAGGAGTCTATGCGCGTTGTTTTGCTCATTATACTTCTCCCTATTACCCTTTTTTCTCTCGCTTTTGATCCTAACGATACTAAAAAACTGGAAGTATTAAAACATTTTGATGTTCCACTCTCTTTTTTAAATGATCCCTATCTTCATGATATATATGTGGAGAGAAAAAGAGATTGTACGTTAAACGGCTTTGCCAATTCGAGTGAAAATGCTGATATTTTTATACCGATGCTCTCTTCATTAATCGCACAATCAGATTTACCTGCTGAGTTTTTATTTATTGTTTTGGCGGAGTCTGGACTTGACACTCTTTCAACGTCCTCAAAGGGGGCAAGCGGATTATGGCAATTTATGCCCGAGACAGGCAAGCTTCATGGACTGGCTATTAATCAATACGTTGATGAACGACGTGACCATATCAAATCTACCCGTGCTGCTATTACCTATCTCTCACAATTGCATAGTCAATTCGGAAAGTGGTATCTAGCCATTATTGCTTACAATTGTGGTGATGGAAAATTAGCAAGTGCGATACGCAAAGCAGGAAGTAATGACTTGCACGTTCTTGCTAATCCCACCAAAGGCTACATTCCACCAGAAAGCAGACGCTATATACGTCGTATTATTGCTCTTGCATTGCTTGCAAGTGATAGAGTTTTTTTAGAACAGATACAATATGAACATTTGATAGGTGTAGCATCTGAAAATCCGATTGCAACCGTTTATCTACCGGAGGGAGAAGATATAGATAAGATTGCAGCCGTTTTAGAGATGCCTAAACAAAAATTAAAGTTGTTAAACACTCATCTTAAACGGGGAATCACTCCACCTAATCAAAATTCTTATCCTGTCTATATTCCAGAAGAAAAACTTGCCCTCTTTGAACAAAAATATCGACCTCGGGGATTGCAAAAGTATTTTGTGATGCATAAGATCAAATCGGGGGAAACATTAGCATCGCTTTCGAAACGTTACAACGTTGAAAGAGGAAGTATTATGGATGAAAATATGATGGGAGAACGTGATGAGTTTAAAACGAATAGGATCGTTAAAGTACCGCTGAGTAATTCCTTTATCAAAAAAGAGGCTCTTAACCCTGAAAAAATCCCAACTTCAGTCCCTAGAGTGTATAATTTTGACTTCGATCAATTAAAAATTAAAAATCCATTTTCTACACTAAAAACAGACGAAAAAGAGGAAAGCAAAGGTGCTAATTAGAGTTATTTTAGGCAGCCTTCTCCTCATTATGAGTGGCTGTACAACGTACAAAGGTGCTTATCCGTATCAAAGCACAAAACCGTCAAAAAAATATCCCTCTGAAAATTTAGACAATGCCCCTTCTGGATTAAATAAGAAAAATGGTGAGCCCGTAGCTTCAATGCGTCCTTATACAGTTTTTGGAAAAGAGTATTACCCAACTGTTGTCAAGGTTGGAGACGCTTCAACTGGTCGTGCTAGCTGGTATGGATCGGATTTTCACGGTAAGGCAACATGCAGCGGTGAAGGATATGATATGTACGCAATGACTGCTGCGCACAAGACATTACCTATGAATACTGTTGTGAGAGTTACTAATTTAGTGAATAACCACACTACCGTAGTAAGAATTAACGATAGAGGTCCATTTGTTGAAAGCAGAATTATAGATTTGTCATTTGCAGCAGCCAAAGAAATTGATCTAGTAGGTAAGGGAAGTTCAGACGTTCGTTTAGAGGTATTAGGATTTGAACCGACAGGTATTAAGTCAATTGATTATGCAGCAATGGCAGCAGGTCCTCGTCAAGAAGTTTTAACCTCTTTTGCGGTACAAATTGGGGCATTCGCAAATATTAGTGGAGCACTTGAAACCCAAAAAAAATACGAGAGTTTTCATGGATACTCTGCAATCATCAAAGATTCACAGTATAATAACGATAAATTATTCCGTATTTGGTTACGTGGGTTTAGAAGTGAAGCTGAAGCACGTGATTTTATAGCAAAAGGCTATTTTAGCGGGCAGTTTATCACAAGGGAATGAGATGATTCAAAAAGAACGTAAAACCAAAGAGACCGATATTCGTCTTTCGCTCAATATTGAGGGTGAAGGTAAAAGTACTATTTCAACTGGTGTTGGTTTTTTAGACCACATGTTGGAGAGTTTCGCCAAACATGCATGGATGGATTTGACCATTACATGTGCCGGTGATACCCACATAGATGACCACCACAGCGTTGAAGATATTGGTATTGTTTTAGGGCAGGCATTGCGAGATGCTATTTATCCTGTAGAAGGGGTAGAGCGATTCGGAAATGCGGTTATCGTTATGGATGAAGCAAGCGTTAGTTGTGATCTTGATCTTAGTAACCGACCTTTTTTACTTTGTGAGTTAGAGGTTGAGGGAAAAGTAGGGCAGTTTGATACCGAACTTACCGAAGAATTTTTTCGTGCAGTAGTATTTAATGCCGGTATCACTGCCCATATTATCCAACAGCGTGGAAGCAATAAGCACCACATCATTGAAGCCGCTTTTAAATCCTTTGCCGTTGCTTTACGTCGTGCGTTGAGTAAAAATGAGAGAGCAGGTATTCCAAGCACCAAGGGTGTTTTGTGATTCGATTGTTGATTCTTGATGTTGATGGGTGTTTGAGTGATGGAAAAATAACCTATACTCACGAAGGTGTAGAGCTTAAAAATTTCCATGTGAGAGATGGATTTGCGATTAAAGCACTTGCTAAAATGGGTTATCAAGTAGCTATTATTACGGGGCGAGACTCAGCAATTGTTTCTCTAAGAGCCAAAGAACTTGATATTCCCCATCTTTATCAGGGTATCAAAGACAAGCGATCAGTTGCGCAAGAGCTTTGCAATATCCTTGGCATTCGCTCAGATGAAGTCGCTGCAATTGGTGATGATCTTAATGATTTAAAACTTTTGCAGTGGGTAGGAAAGCCATTTTCTCCTAATGATGCACTAGAATACATTAAGCCCTCTACGCATGTTTTAGAGAGATGTGGCGGGGATGCATGTGTTCGTGAAATGATCGAAATAATTCTTAAAGAAAATGGTGATTATGAACGTTTTTTAAGTTTTTGGATTTAGTAGATGTCGATTAATATCTTCTTTGTCCTTATTTTGACTCTTTTGGTCGGGATGTTTGGTTATTTTAAGCCCATGCAAAGTGATCAAATGTCGGTAAAAGAAGTTCCTCAGTTTGAACTCGATAAATTTGTAATTTATGAAATTTCACCCACTAAAATTGACCGTTTCTTTGAGGGAGAGCATGGAAAAAGATTCGCCGATCGTTATGAAGTCAGTGGAGCAAAATTCACAAAAAATGACAAGGCTTTGATAGAATCTATTCGTGCCAATAATGCGCTTTATAAAGACGATGTTATCTCATTGGAGGGAAATGTCCATTATGTACGTGATGATGGTCTTCAGTTTCGCTCAAATGAGGGTGTATATGATCAAAAGCATTCACTAATAACAACGGATGGATCATTTACCATCACAAAAAATCAAAATAGTATTGACGGAATCAATCTTTACTACGATTTGAAGCTTGATACTGTTTCTGCGAATGAAATTCGTGGCAGCTACCAATTAAATTAGGAACCATATTATGATAAAACGATTAACACTGCTCGCAACTCTTTTGAGTCTGACACTTACGGGTCAAGAATTAAAAATACTTTCTGATAATTTTAAAGGAGATCAGCCTCAAGGTATCTCTGTTTTTTCTGGAAATGTTAAGATAACCAAAGGTCTTGATGAGCTTAATGCCACCAAAGTGACTGTTTATACGGATGCAGGGAGAAAACCAACAAAATACATTGCAGAGGGTGATGTCTCTTTTTACATCGTCACGGATGTAGGTGAAAAATATCGAGGAAAATCCCAACGTGCAATTTATTTTCCCAATGAAAGTGAATACCAATTTTTTCAAAAAGTTGATTTGATCCGTATTGATGATTACCGCCGAATCAAAGGGGATAAGGTCGTTGTCAATGAGATAAAAGGTTTTGCCAATGCTGACAGTGCTGGTGGCGATCCCGTTGTGATGATTTTCACGATGGAAGATAAAAATACCACTAAAAAAAGTATGAAAAAATGATTGAAATTATTGAATCAGCATTCCTCACCTCAGCACCAACTATCCGTTTAGCTCCCGAAAATGAATTTCAAAATGAAATTGCTTTTATGGCACGTTCTAATACAGGTAAAAGTTCACTTCTCAATACACTGACACAGAGAAAATCGCTTGCAAAAGTCTCTTCAACACCCGGTAAAACACGTCTTATAAATTATTTTGACGTTGTTTTTATGGATCGAGAATCGGGAGAAAAGAGCAGTGCTATCTTGGTTGATCTCCCCGGATTTGGATATGCAAAAGTAGCAAAAAGTTTAAAAAGTGATTGGGAAAGCAATCTCACAAACTTTATTTCTGAACGCAAACAAATACGCGTTTTTGTCCATCTCATCGATTGCCGTCATCCTGATTTGGAAATTGATGCTTCGGTCGCAGAGTATTTAAATGAAATTTGTACAGAAGATCAGCATATCCTCCAAGTGTATACGAAGATTGATAAACTTAATCAAAAAGAACTTTCGGTTTTGAAAAAACGCTTTCCGGATGCGTTGATGATTTCCAACAGTAAGCGTAAGGGAGTGGATAAGATTGTATCCGTTCTTTATGGAATGTTAAAAGGTGAGAGTGAGTGAATATAACGTATAGAAAAGCCTCACTGTTGGATATTCCTGAGATGCAAAATCTCGTAGAACCGGAAATCCAAAGCGGTGTTATTTTGTATCGAAGTGATGATGAGATAGCGACGAACATACGCTCATATACTTTAGCAATGGATGGGGATAGATTGGTTGGATTTTGTGCGCTTCATATTCATTCACCTAATCTTGCTGAAGTTCGTTCTATGATTATTGACAGTAGTTATCGTGGGCAGAATGTCGGAAGCACTTTGGTAGCCAAAGTATGTGATGAAGGAAACAAATTAGGACTTCGTGAAGTGTTAGCACTCACCTATCAACGAACATTTTTTGAACGTCTCGGATTTGTAGAAATCCCCAAAGAGACCATCCCCGAACATAAAATTTGGGCCGACTGCATCAAATGCAAACATTTTCCGATATGCAACGAAGTATCACTTATCAAAACGCTCTAAGCAGCCTTTTTTGGGTTGTTATTTTTGCTATGTACAGTGCGCTTAGCAGTATCTATCTTTTCATGCCCCCTATGTTGGCTTTGATGGGTTATTTATTCTATCGCTCTTTGACCCGTCATGATCTCTATTCCCTTATTGTCTTTTCCATTATGCTTTTAATGATTGAAGCCGAAAAAGGGTATTGGTTTGGGAGTTCAATTTTTTTCTTTATCCTTTTAAGCCATTATATTCTCCCGTATCTTGAGCAGACAATGCGATGCAAACTCTGCATTAAAGCCCTTTTTGTTGCTTCAAGTTATCTTCTTTTTTGGGCGTTTATGACAATGATCGGCGGTGTTTTACTCCTTCCTCTCCCTGCCTTTGACTGGCATAGCTTTTTGTATATGGCGATTGAATTTGCCCTGATAGCGATGATTTGATGAAAATAAGATTATTAATAACTTTTTTTATAGTGGCATGGATTTCACTGATTGTACGCGTTTATGATTTAGCCGTTCAATCGAATGAACATTATGAAATGCTTTCTCAAAATAATAGTATCAAAGCAGAACTTTCACCACCGGTTCGCGGAGAGATTTTGGATCGTAATCTGGAACCTATCGCGATTAATGAATTGGGATTTAAAATTTCCCTTGCTCCGCATTTAACAAAAGGCTCTGACGACCATCTTCTGAATCAAGAAATTAGTTATTTACTCTCTATGATCCCTTCTCTTGATCCAAAAAAAATTGCGAAAGTATATAAGCAAGAAGATTCTTACTATAACCATAATTTTATCGATGTTGTTGAATTTATCCCCCATGAAACGATGATACCTCTGTATGCATTGATGAATCTACGTGAGACGATTAAAATCTCACCATCTCCTAAACGATTGTATCCTTATGGAAAAACGGCATCCCATCTTATTGGATATGTGGCAAAGGCAAACCAAAAAGAGGTTGAAAATAATGCTCTTTTGCAACTTTTGGGACATGTTGGAAAAACGGGGATTGAAAAGTATTACAACACCTATCTTCAAGGTGAAGCAGGAGAACGCCGAATCAAAGTTAATGCCCACAATGTTGAGATTGAAGAGTTGGGACGCA
>Ga0265593_1000474_pt1 | contig 22302 bp, 22 predicted proteins | sample saktaG_8_FD_190136 | JGI IMG/M metagenome (GOLD analysis project Ga0265593, IMG submission 190136) | Saline water microbial communities from Sakinaw Lake, British Columbia, Canada - sak_2011_5_24_36m | ecosystem: Environmental > Aquatic > Non-marine Saline and Alkaline > Saline ...
CCGAAATACTATATTGTAAAAGAAAAAATAGGTTGCGCGCCGAAAGACACATTTAAAGTAACGGAAGAGGTAAAAAAAATCTACGGTAAGGATAGGGTAGAAACTATAGACGGTATAACCATAACTAAAAATGGGACCAGAATCAGCATAAGACCGTCAAATACGGAGCCCATCTTCAGAATATTTGTTGAATCAAACTCTCATAAAAAATCTTCAAAGCTCGCGCTGGAAATAAAAGAGGTTATAGCAGGTATCCTTAAAAAGATACGTTAGAGCGGATTTTAGACCAGAGCTGCTACGGCAACAACATGGCGGGGCGAAACAGAATAATCTGAAATGATTTTTTTGACGCCTTTCTTTTTGGCTAGTTTCGCGGTCTTTCCTGAAAGATGAATATTGGCCGTTTTTCCTTCAAATTCTACCCTGATATCACAAAAATTGGCATAAGCATTCCACCCCATCCCCAGTGCCTTGAGCACGGCTTCCTTCAAAGCAAACATCACGGAATATTTAATATAACCGCCTCTTTCTCCGGAGTAAGCCCGGATCTCTCCCTGAAGGAATACTTTCTTCAAGAAAAGCCCGGCGGAAGTTTTTGCCAGAGCCGCTTTCATTCTCTTTTTCTCGAATATGTCAACACCCAGACCTTTTAGTTTCATTTCAAAAAGAAAAAGGGGCCGGGACAATCCGGCCCCTTTTTACTCCTATTTACCCTGCTTGTCGCAGGCTATTTTAATAAACCTTATCGCATCACCTACAGTTTTCACGGAAAGCGCTGATTCCTCTTCCATTTCTATGTCAAAGGCAACTTCAAAAGCCGCCACCAGCTCTATACTGGCAAAAGAGTCAGCGCCCAGATCTTTTACAAATTCAGCCGTCGGGATAACTTTATCCGCACTAACTTTAAGCTGTTTCACCACTACTTCTTTTACTTTTGCCTCTACTGCTGCTATATCCATTTTAATTTCCTCCGTTTATCTGTAATTTTTTTTATTAAACAGCGGTCGTCTTTCTGACCCAGTATTTCACATCTTCCTTAGTCATTTCTTTGAGCGCAAGAATAAGCTTCTCTTCTTCCACGCCCATGGTGCATTTTCTTCTGCCCATGGCATACTTAGCCGTTTCCATGCTCTTCTGCGCTTTAAAGAACCTGTCATTCATCATCCAGGTAAAGGAAGGAATGTATTTCGGAGCCACGCCGCCGTTGCCGACCACATTGCTCATCATACCCACCATCGTACCGGTGTTCAAAAGCGTCCCGATGGAAGTCTTGGTGTGATCTCCAATGAAGCTGCCCACCTTACCGTCACAAGTATCCATTAACTCGCCTTTCACGTAAAGACTTACCGAGCCATAATCATTTTTAAGATCGGAATTCGTGGTCATAGCACCCAAATTAACCCATTCGCAAAGATACGCATGGCCCAGGAAACCGTCATGGTATTTATTTGAATACCCATGAATAATGGAGTCTTCGACTTCCCCGCCGACCCTGCAGACAGGACCTATTGCGGAACCAGTTCTTAAATTTGTACCGAAAAGCTGCGTCTTTTTTCCCACAGCATTCGGGCCTTCAATTCTTGTATACGGAAAAACCGTAACATCTTCGTCGATAATAACCGGACCGGCTGTAACATCAATGCAAACAAACGGATGAATATCCGCGCCCTTGGCTATATAAACATTCTTTCTATCGCCCACAATAGAGGCCATAGGATGGAAACGGCCCTCTATCAAACCGCCTTTGTTTATAACCTTAAAGTCATCTTCTATAGCCATAGGATTTTTCTGAACAAGATTCCAGGGCCATTCCACAAGATAGGCTTCACAAGGAACCTTTTTAAGCACCGCCTTCAGGTTCTCCAACATTTTCGCAATATCAGCATCGTAAGCTGTTGCCAGTGTGGTTTTGGAGGCTCTTGCGTAAATGACATCTCCGTTTGCCGCCACAGCTATTTCTTCGTTGCCTTTTAATTCAATTTTCGTATCAGCCAGGAAAAGCATGGTCCCGTTAATAAACAAGGCATCTTCACTCTTGATCTGGTGGGCGTTATTAATAACATCCGCGCCCAATTTTTCTTTCATAAACGCCGCGATCCATTCTCTCACTATATAAGTTATTTTGGCACCTTTGAATTTTCTTACTATTTTCTCATAGAGCATAGTGTGCCCGCACTTTAACATAAAAGTCGGCCTCATATAGGTCAGCGGGTACAGGTTTTCAAATTTTTTATCTTCAAATATTACTATCTGCATTCTCTTCCTCCTTTAGGATTTTAATAATTTCTTATTTTATATTCTCGTAAGTATCCGCGGCTATCCCAACCTCTTCATCCGTGGGGATAATAAACACCTTTACTTTAGAATCTTCCGCAGAGATCTCTCTTTCTTTTTTAGCCTTATCCAGATTTCTCTTGGCGTCAAATTTTACACCGAGAGCTTCCATATTGGAGCAAATGTATTCCCTGACAAATTCGTCTTTTTCCCCGATACCGCCGGTAAAAACAATGGCATCCGTTCCGTTAAGCACAGCCATATAGGAACCCACATATTTTTTTATCCTGTAGCTGAACACCTCAAAAGCAAGTTTGGCTCTTTCATTGCCTTTAGCTATAGCTTCGTGAATACTGCGCATATCATTTGAGATTCCGGAAATTCCGAGCACACCGGATTTCTTATTCATCATGGTATTTATCTTATCCAGGTTCATACCTTCCTTGCCCGCCAGGTAGAAAATTATAGCAGGATCAATATCCCCGCTTCTCGTTCCCATCGGCACGCCTTCAAGCGGAGTAAGCCCCATGCTGGTATCCACCGACTTACCATTTTTCACGGCAGCAATGGAGGAACCGTTACCCAGATGACAGGTTATTACATTTACTCCGTATTTATCTTTGTTTAAGAGCTTCGCGGCTCTGCGGGCCACATACCTGTGAGAGGTCCCGTGAAAACCGTATCTTCTTACTTTATATTTTTCGTAAATTTCGTAAGGCAGCGCGTAAAGAAACGCGTGTTTAGGTATAGTTGTGTGGAAAGCCGTGTCAAAAGCCGCCAATTGCCTGGTGTGGGGCATCAGATCTTTTGCCGCCTTGATCCCGGCCATGTTCGGCGGGTTATGCAGAGGCGCCAGATCATAATATTCCTCTATGGTTTTTATTACTTCGTCGGTTATTAAGACCGAGCCGGTAAAAGCCTCACCCCCGTGTACAACCCGGTGGCCTACGGCCGCTATTTCCGAAGTATCCTTAACTACACCCTGTTCCTTATCGGCAAGCAGGTCTATTACAATTCTCAAGCCCTCTTCGTGGTTCGGGATAAAAGTCACAATTTCATGTTTGGGTCTACCTTTGGCTTCATGAACTATTTTACTGTCTTTGGCGCCGATCTTATCTATCATGCCTGAAGCCAGCAAATCTCCTTCCGGCATTTCGAATAATTTGTATTTAACGGAAGAACTTCCGGAGTTAAGAACAAGTATTTTCATTGGTCAGCCTTTCTTCTGGGCTTTAACAGCCATTATTGCGGCTACACCGACAATATCTTTAACCGAAGCCCCTCTGGAAAGGTCGCTTACAGGTTTAGAAAAACCCTGAAGTATCGGGCCATAAGCTTTTGCGTTTGCCAGATACTGGGTTAATTTGTAGGAAATGTTACCGGACTGCAGATCAGGAAAGATTAGGGTATTTGCTTTCCCCGCAACTTCACTTTTCTCTTTTACTTTTTTCGCAGCCACCGCAGCCACCAGGGCAGTATCCGCCTGGAACTCCCCGTCAACAAGGATGCCCGGCATTTTTTCTTTTACAATTTTAAGCGCAGCCAGGACTTTATCCACATTAGGATGGGAAGCAGAACCTTTGGTCGAGAAGGAAAGCATTGCCACTCTCGGTTCCATCCCCAGTACTTCTTTAGTGCTCATTGCGGAAGCCATCGCTATATCAGCCAGCTCTTCTGCGTTAGGCTCTATGTTTACCGCGCAATCGGAAAATAGCAGTGTTTTATCTTTTTCTCCGAGCGCTTCCGGTACCACCATGATAAAGAAACTTGAAGGTGTTGAAATACCTTTCTGGAAACCTATAGCAAGTACGGAAACCTGAATAATAGTAGCCGTGGCGTTAGCTGCGCCCGCAACCATTCCGTCAGCATCTCCGGTCGCCACCATCATAGCCCCGAAAAATAAATTTCTCTTAACGAGTTTTTTTGCCATTCCTTCAGAAACATCCGGTCTCTTGGCCATATAAGCTTTCGCATACGCCTCAAGCCTGGGTGAACCGGCAGGTTCAATTACGGTTACTCCGGCAAGATTGAGGGAAAGTTTTGTGGCCCTTTCTTTGATACTATTGGGCTCGCCTATAATGACAGGAATTGCAATTTTTTCTTTGGCTATCTCGGCGGCGGAAGAAAGAATCCTATCATCCTCCCCTTCGGGAAGAACGATTTTTTTAAGTTCTTTTTTCGCTTGTTCTTTAAATTTCTCTATAAGATCCATAGATTTCTCCTTCACGGAATACTTTGGATTTTAAAGTAAACCGCTGCGCCGGTTAGACGCAGCGGTTAGCAAACTTTTTATTTCGCCAGCGAACTCAGGTACTTTCCTTTAAGCATTGAAGCAGCATCCTTATCCACAACAACCACACAATCAGCGTGCGTCTGCAGGAAGGAAGCAGGTACCATATGACTTATTGAACCTTCAATCATCTTTGCTACCACTTCAGCTTTATTTTTACCGTTGGCCAGCAATACTATCTTTCTGGCTTCAAGTATGGTTCCATTACCCATGGAAACTGCGAACGTAGGAACATCTGATTTCTTTGCAAAGAATCTTGCGTTGTCCTGAATGGTTCCCTCGGTTAAAGAAACTTTTCTGGTCCGGGTATTCATACCGGAAAGCGGTTCATTAAAAGCTATGTGCCCGTTTGAACCTATTCCGAGGACCTGGATATCAATTCCGCCCCAGGCAACTATTTTCTTTTCGTATTCTGCGCAAGCCGCAGCTATATCTTTGGCTATCCCGTTAGGAACGTTGGTGTTTTTCTTGTTGATATTGATATGATCGAAGAGATTGGTATTCATGAAATATCTGTAGCTCTGATCGTGGGTTCCTTCAAGACCTACATACTCGTCAAGATTAAAAGTTCTTACTTTCGAGAAATCTAGTTTTCCCGCTTTATTCATCTTGATAAGTTCCTGGTACATTTTCACCGGAGTGGAACCGGTCGCAAGACCGAGTACCGGGCTCTTTTTTGACTTCAAGACTTCTGCTACTACCTCCGCACCGCATATTGACATTTCTGCTACTGTGTTTTTTACTATTACTTCCATTTTTCCCTCCCTGAGGAAATAGAATTAAGAAATTTTTTTCAGAAAAACCGCCCGGGATAAGATTCCCAAACGGTGTAAAATCAGCGAGAATTTCTTTTATCAGATCTTAACTATATTTATTGCTTGAGGGCCTTTTGCGCCGTCGGTGACTTCAAATTTTACTTCTTGGCCGGCAGTTAGGGTTTTAAAACCTTCACCCTGGATAGCGGAATAGTGAGCAAAAACATCTCCACCGCCTTCCTGTTCAATGAAGCCATAACCTTTCGCCTCATTAAACCACTTAACTTTTCCTTTCTTCTCCATCTGTACTGCCTCCTCAAAAAAAACACCCCTAAAATAAGGGTTTTCAGTAAAAAACAGGCTATCGCGCAGCTTTCCCGAGTTTTATGAGTAAGATTTTATCACAAAAATTCAAGGATTGTCAAATGCTAATTAAGACACCTGTTCCATTTTCTAGCTTGGATTTTTAGGTTATGATTACCTTTCAATAATAATTAAAAACAATCTCCGCGGTGGCCATTTTTCGGTAAAAGTCGTAATCTTCTCTGGTGGCTTTGCTTGCCTGGAAGACCATATCTAGACCATTCCAGATGGAAAACCAGCCGGCGGGCTCTAAAAGAACAAGCATTACGGTAGCATTTAAAGAGTTTTTATTATAATAGCTTATAACGGCAGCGCCGGCGGTGAGAAAAAAGCCGAGAACGGCAATAAGGACGCCATGCCCCACTTTTGTGCTCTTTTCTTTCTTCAGCATCTGCATATGTTTGTGAAAGTGATTGTGCAGGCGCTTTTTTATTATTGCCTCTTTCTCTTTATCACAAAGCTTTTCCGGCATTAAAAATTTAAGTTCCAGCCCGGAAACCTTTTCCCGCGCCGCTCTTTTAGCTTCTATCAAAAAGTCAAACGATAAGACCCTATGGTCATAGGGCCGCGGGTCAAAATCAGAGAAAATACAATCATAAGTGTCAAGCACCAGTGAAATCTCAGATTCATCAACCAGTTTGTTAAGCTTATCGTTGGTCATATCTGTTTTCATCAGCAGATGTCCCTCTTCGCCTGTTTGTATGGTTCAAAATAATCTTTTGCAGATTCGGCGAAGCTTTTTTCGCCTTCCTAAAATAGTCAATAGTAAATTCTTTTTACTGTTTATACAGCGGTGATAATTTGCGCAGTCTAACCACTATTTCCGAGAATTTTTCCAGTACAACAGCAAGTTCTGCTGCCGTGGTACTTCTCCCAAGCGTAAACCTAACGGAGCCATGAGAAAGTTCATGCGACAGCCCGAGAGCTCTGAGCACATGCGAGGGTTCCAGCGAACCTGATGTACAGGCCGAACCCGAAGAAGCACAAATACCCTCCATGTCCAAATTAAGAATCATCGACTCACCCTCGATATATTTAACGGATACATTCACATTGTTAGGAAGCCGTTTTTCCGGATGCCCGTTTAATTTTATCTCCGGAATCTTTTTCAGAAGCCCGGCTATGAATTTGTCCCGTAACTCCGTTATCCGTCTTGCCTCTTTTTCCATATTTTTTCCGGCTATTTGGCAGGCCTTACCAAATCCCACAATACCGGAAACATTTTCCGTACCGGCCCTTCTCCTGTTTTCCTGTTCTCCGCCATGCGCATATTTGGAGATCTTGACACCTTTCCTGACAAACAAACCACCGATACCTTTAGGTCCGTAAAGTTTGTGAGCTGAAACGGAGAGCAGATCAATGTTCATTCTCTCTACATCAATAGGCAGCGAGCCGGTCATCTGTACTGCGTCCGTATGAAATAAAATCTTTTTTTCCCTGGCGATTTTTCCTATTTCCTCTATGGGCTGCAGCACGCCTATCTCATTATTTGCCGCCATAATAGAAATAAGTATGGTTTTCTCTGTAATTGCTTTTTTAAGCTCTTCAAGGCCCACAATTCCGTCCGCATCAACCGGAAGGTAAGTGACCTTAAACCCCTCTTTTTCAAGATAATGGCAGGTTTCCAGAACCGCATGATGTTCTATCTTGCTGGTTATTATATGATTCCCTTTATGCCTGTTGGCAAATGCCGCACCCTTAAGAGCATGATTATCAGACTCCGTCCCCCCGCTTGTAAATATTACCTCCGAGTGATCCGCTCCAATTAGTTTAGCAAACTGCTCTCTGGCCTCTTCCACCGCCTTCTTAGATTCCCGCCCGTAATAATAAATAGTAGAAGCATTCCCAAAATACTCACTAAAATAAGGCGTCATCGCCTTCAATACGTCCGGGTGGACAGGCGTAGTAGCCGCATAATCAAGATATATCCTTTTCATTATCTCCCTTCCTTTTCATAAATATTATTATAATTTACGAGTCCAAAATGTTTCTCTGTTAAATAAAAAACTCCTACCCAACCTTAAGAACCTATTATTATTCTATTTTAACAATTCCTTCGCATGCGTTACCGCCGCTTTGTTATCCGAGCCACCGAGCATTCTGGCTACTTCTTTTACTCTTCCTTCTGCGTCTAAGCTTTCAATATTAATAAAAGTTTTATTATTTTTTACGCCTTTCTCTATAAAAATATGCTGCGCAGCCAAAGATGCAATCTGTGGCAGGTGCGTGATGCAGATAACCTGCCTGGATTTCGCGGCCTGCAGCATTTTTTTTCCTGCTGTAAGCCCCATATTTCCCCCTATACCGGTATCTATTTCATCAAAAACCAGCGTGCCCACCTTATCGGCGCTTCCGGTTATCACTTTCAAAGAGAGCATTACTCTGGACATTTCCCCGCCTGAAGCTATTTTGTTAAAGGGTTTCGGTTCTTCTCCTGCGTTGGACGAGATTAAAAATTGCGCTCTATCAAAACCCGTTTTATTTGCCAGATACTTTTTTCCCTCAAACTCAAGGAGCCCTTCCGCATTCTCTTCCCGGGCAAAATCAACTTTGAAGATTGTCTTTGCCATACCTAAATCGGCTAATTCCTCGACAACTTTCTTTTCCAGCTCCCTGGCCGCCGACTTTCTTTTTCCGGAAAGCAGTCCCGCTTTTTTACCCGCTTCTATTTTTAATTTTTCGAGCTGAGCGTCAATTTTAACCAACTCTTCTTCACTTTTTGTAATAGAATTTAATTCGGCTTTTTGCTTTTCACAGTACGCAATTATCTCCGCTGCATTACTGCCATATTTCTTTTTTAGCTTAAGTATCAAATCCCGCCGGTCATCTATCTCTTCCAGCCGGGCCGGGTCAAAATCCATTTTTTCTTTATAGGAGACAACCGTTTCCGCCGCTTCTTTTAATTCTATTACGGTATTTTTCAGCGCTACCGCTGCGGCTTTTAAGGCGGGGTCTATTTCAGCCAGTGCCGCCAGTATTTTTTCCGCTTTTTCTATCCCGGCGACCGAGGAAAGCGTGTTTTCGTCTCCGGACAGAAGGGTATAAGCTTCTCCTATGCTTGCAGATATTTTTTCAGAGTTCACAAGAATATGTCTCTGCTTTTCTATCTCTTCATCTTCGCCTTCCGTAAGTTTTGCTTCCTCTATTTCCTTAATAACGTAAAGCAGCATTTCCGTTCTTCTTTGTTTTTCCTGCTCGTTCATTTCCAACGAGGCTCTTTTTCTGGAGAGCTCTTCCAGGCTGCCAAATGTTTCGGCGAATTTAAGCCTATCCGGTTCTAATTTTCCAAAGGTATCTACAAGTTCAAGTTGATTTTTCGGATTTAAGAGGGCCTGATGCTCGTGCTGACCGTGAATATCCGCCAGATATTCCGCAATCGTTTTAAGCGTGTTCACAGTAACCAGATTATCGTTGATATAACAGCGACCCTTGCCTGTCCTGCTTATTTCCCTCTTTATTAAAAGTTCTTCGGAAGGTTCCAGACCCGCTTCAGAAAGTTTCTGTTTTACCTCTTTGTTTATATTTTCAAAGAGGGCCTGAACTTCAGCCGTCTCTTTGCCGGTCTTAATAATTTCTACGGAGGCTCTTTCACCGAGAGCCGCATTGAGGGAATCAATAATAATAGACTTGCCGGCCCCGGTTTCCCCCGTAAGCACATTAAAACCGGCAGCAAATTCCACGGCCGCGCTTTCAATTATCGCAAAATTCTTTATTCTTAATTCTTTCAGGGCCACTCTCTATCTCCAATTTAACTTTTGTCTGAGAATCTCATAGAAACTGTTCTTTGAGGGTACTACAAGTTTTACCGGACTTGCGGTCTTGCGAATTATTATCGGACTGTCTTTGGCAACCAGACATTCTCTTTGCCCGTCAGCCGTGACCTTCACCCTGTTGTCACCTTTTGTTTTTACGAATATCTTAAGCACGCTGTCATCCGGTACAATTATCGGTCTGTTGCTGAGAGTGTGCGGGCAAATAGGTGTAATAATAATTCCGTGCAATTTTGGGCTGACAATAGGCCCGCCTGCCGACAAAGAATAGGCGGTAGAACCGGTTGGCGTGGAAATAATAACCCCGTCCGCGCGGTAGGAATTCAGGTATTCTTCGTTAACATGGACATCCAAGGTTATCAAGCGGCCTTTTAAAGCAGAGATGACCGTATCATTGAGGGAATACAGCGTTTTTATTTTTCCGTTCAAAACTTCCACTTCTGTTTCCAGAGAACTTCTTTCATCCAGCGCATAGTCCCCTTTTAAAACTTTAACCAGGACCGCTTTCATATCTTTTAGTTTTATTTCAGTAAGAAATCCCAGCATGCCGGCGTTGATGCCGATGAAAGGTGCATTTGTAGGACGCGCCTGCATAACGAGGGCCAGAAGCGTACCGTCTCCTCCCAGCGCCACAAAGAGTTCTACGGCAGAAAGATCAGGCTTATTTTTTTTCCTGCCCATTATTTTTGCAGCAGAATCGTCCAGCATAACTTTTACACCCTTGCTTTCCAGCCACTTTACCAGTGAAAGGGTGACACTTTTTATGCCGGGTCTTCTTTCATTAATCTTTAGAAATACAGTCCGCATAACTTATCCCCTTACGGCGTTTTTGATGCTTTCTTTTGAAAGGCCGTATTTCTCTATCAGGAGCTTTCTGCTTCCGTGTTCAATAAATTTATCCGGCAAGCCAAGCCTTGTTACCCGGGCCTGTATGCCTTTGGTGTTGTAATATTCCAAAACCAGACTGCCGTACCCGCCGGCAAGCAAATTTTCTTCCACAACCACTATTTTTCTGTAATCCTTTTGGACCAGGTCCAGCATTTTTGTATCCAGCGGTTTAATAAAACGGGCGTTTATAATTGCCGGAAAAATATTTTCATTCTTAAGTTCGTCTGCCGCTTTCAAAACTTCTCCGAGCATGGTCCCCACGGCAATAATACAAACGCCTTTACCGGCTCTTATTTCCGCCGACTCTCCGTAAACTGTTTTCTTACCGCTCAAACTGCCCAAAATCACTTCGCCCCGGGGATAGCGCAAGGCGGAAGGACCTTTAAGTTTTACAGCGAGCGCAAGCATCTCTCCGAATTCCTTTTCATCCGCCGGAGACATTATGCTCAGGTTAGGGATATGACTCAGATATGAAATATCAAATACCCCTTGATGCGTCTCTCCGTCATCTCCCACTATGCCCGAACGATCCAAGGCCAGCACAACGGGATGATTAGGCATCGCCACATCATGTACGATACAATCATAAGAACGCTGTAAAAACGTCGAGTAAATAGCCACAACCGGTCTGAGGCCCGAAGCTGCAAGGCCGGCCGCAAAAGTAACTGCGTGTTCTTCCGCAATACCTACATCAAAAAACCTCTCCGGATATTTTTGTTGAAAAGCGTCCAACCCTGTACCGGAAGGCATCGCTGCCGTGATCGCAACTATCTTTTTGTTCTTAGCCGCAAGCTTCAGCATGTTTTCTGAAAATACTTTTGTAAAGGATTTCACTTTTTTGGAATTTACTTCTCCGCTCTCTATCTCAAAAGCCGGGGTTCCATGAAAAGAGGTGGGATCATTTTCCGCATGTTCATAACCTTTCCCCTTTTTAGTCACCACATGGACCATAATGGGTCCCTTGAATTTTTTTATACTTTCAAAAGTCGCTATCAGCTGGGGAATATTATGCCCGTCTATCGGCCCTATGTAGCGGAAACCCAGTTCCTCGAACATAATTCCGTGTGAGATGATACCTTTAAGCCCTTCTTCAATAACTTTTGCTATCCTCATTACCGGCAGCCCGAAGATCTCTTTTTTAGAGATAAAGCTTTTGGCTTTTTCCTTGGCGTTATTATAAAATTCCCCGGTAATAATCCTGTTTAAGTGGGCAGAAATAGCGCCCACATTCGGAGCAATGGACATTTCATTATCGTTTAAAATGACTATAAGATCTTTTTTTAAATGACCTGCATTATTGATAGCTTCAAGAGAGATACCGTTGGAAAGGCTGGCGTCCCCTGTTACCGCAATAACTTTATTATTTCCTTTTTTAATATCCCGGGCCGCAGCCATACCGAGCGCCGCAGAAATAGAAGTACCCGAATGCCCCGTCTCAAAACAATCATAAGTGCTCTCGCAGATCTTCGGGAAACCCGAGATACCGCCAAACTGCCGGAGCGTATGGAATCTCTTCTTCCGGCCCGTGAGTATTTTATGGATATAGGACTGGTGCCCCACATCCCAAATTATTTTGTCCTTCGGCGCATTAAAAACATAATGCAAAGCTACCGTTAATTCCGCAACTCCCAGATTAGAAGCCAGATGCCCGCCGGTTTTAGAAACAACCTTAACGACAAATTCCCGGAGCTCATTTGAAAGCTGCTGCAGCTCCGTATTTGAAAGTTTTTTAATATCCCGAGGGTAATTAACCCTGTCTAAAATAGCCATCTATTGTTCCTCTCCCAACCCTTCACATTAATATCTCAAAACAAAACTTCTCACTTTTCACTTCGTACTTTTCTTCACCTGTCTCTATCCTTCAAGAAATCTACCAAAGCCAGCATGGTCTCCGCTCTTTTTCCGAACGGCTTGACCGCGTTTTTTGCCTTCTCACATAAAAGTTCAACCTCTTCCCTGGACTGTTTTAAACCGAACAACCCGGGATAAGTCATCTTCTTTCTTTTTGCATCTGACCCTACTGCTTTTCCAAGTTTCTTTGAATCACCCACCACATTAAGTATATCATCTACGATCTGAAATATAAGACCTATGTGTTCCCCGTAACTGGCAAGCGCTTTGTATTTTTTTTCATCCGCATTACAGAGCACTGCGCCCGCGAGTATTGAAGCTCTTATCAACGCCCCGGTCTTATGTGTGTGTATGTATTGCAGAACCGGCTCGCTTACTTTTTTGTTTTCTGAGATAATATCCACCACTTGCCCGCCTACCATACCGTGCGTTCCGGCGCCATCAGCTATCAACTTAATTGCTTTTACCACACCTGCAGGAGTAACACCCTTAACTTCAGCGTTTTTTGCAACAAGCTCAAAAGCCAGGGTCAAAAGACCGTCCCCCCCGAGAACCGCTATATTTTCCCCGTAAACCTTGTGATTTGTCAGCTTCCCCCTGCGATAATCATCGTCATCCATGCAGGGCAAGTCATCATGGATTAAGGAATAGGTATGTATAAGTTCTAATGCGCAGGCCGCGGGCATTACCCGGCTCGCAGTGTAGCCCAGTGCCTCAGCCGCCATGATAACGAGAACCGGTCTTATCCTTTTACCACCCGCAAAAACGGAATACCTCATGGTCTGATTAATAATTGAAGGGTACTCCTCTTTTTCAGGCATCAGTTTATCCAGCGCCATATCAACAAGAGCGCCTCGGCTATTTAAATATTTTTTAAAATCCATTTTTTCTTCCTCGTTTTAAAGCCTGCTGCTCATGCTACAAAAGTTTGTCCTGACTCTCTTCATTCTTAAAAGGTTTGGCGCCCGTGACTTTTCCGCCTTTATCCTTTACAAGAATTTCTATCTTTTTTTCCACTTCATCCAGCTTTGCGGTACAAAACTTAAGCAGTTTCATCCCTTCTTCGTATTGTTTGAGGGATTCATCCAGTCCGATATCCCCGCTCTCCAATTTATCAACAATCTCTTCCAGCTTTTCAAGCGCCGCCTCAAACTTAACTTCTTTATCAGCCATGTCAATTCTCCTGTCCAAAATTATAGGTTTGTAAAGTTCCTTTCTTTTAGCATACTTATTTTTCCAGTACCTTGCTTTTTATATTTCCCTTATGTAATCGTACCTCAATCTCATCCCCAAGATTAAGTTCTCCGGCATCCTTAATGATTCTGCCCTTACTGGTTGTAACGCTATAACCTCTTTCAAGTATATTAAGCGGATTTAGACTTTCCACTTTACCGTTTAATATTTTTACTTCGTTCCTTCTGTTTTCCAGAAAATGCTTTATGGATTTAGCCAGCTTGGCTTCGTATTCATCCACTTCCTGTTTCAATTGGGTCACTCTTTCTTTAGGCCTGATAAAAGCAGGGCTCTTTGAAGCATTCAAAACCCTCTCTTTAAAAATATCCAGGGTCCTCTTTAAACCCATAGCCAGCCCGGATCTTCTTATCCAATCCAATTTTTCTTTGAACGCCAGATATTTTTTCTTTAGATCCTGGGTAAGCCGCATCTCATAAGCCCCAAGTTTTTGCGCCAGGTCTATTTTATTTGAAACCACAAGTTCAGCCGCCGCAGAAGGCGTGGGCGCCCGCAAATCCGCTACAAAATCAGCTATAGTAAAATCAATTTCATGGCCTACCGCAGAAACTACAGGGATTTTGGAAGCGAAAATCGCGCGAGCTACAACCTCTTCGTTAAAAGCCCAGAGATCCTCCAGAGAACCTCCGCCCCGTCCTATAATAAGGACCTCATAACTGCCGTCTTCGTTCATTTCTTTAATCGCGGCTGCAATCTCTTCCGCTGCCCCGTCCCCCTGGACCCGGACAGGATTTAAGACCACATGAATATTAGGGAACCTGCGTTCCAAAACATTTATCATATCCCGTATAGCCGCTCCGGTTGGAGAAGTAACTATACCTATCTTGCGGGGCAGTAAGGGTAACTTTTTTTTCCGTGCCTGATCAAAGAGACCCTCTTTGCTTAATTGGGCCTTAAGCTGTTCAAACCTGAGTTGCAGCGCCCCGACCCCTTTGGGTTCCATATTATCAACAATTATCTGGTACTGCCCGCTCTTCTCATAGAGGTCCAGATTACCGTGAACTATGACCATCATTCCGTCAGCAGGTTTGAATTTCAAATGCTGATTGGCATTCTTAAAAAAAGCGCCCCGAATAACGCTTTTTTCATCTTTCAAAGAAAAATACATATGCCCGGAAGAATGCGGCACAAAATTGGAAATTTCGCCTTCTATCCAAATACCTTCAAATTGCTGGATAAGGCTTTTTACCTGCCTGGTAATCTCGCTAACCGAATAAATTTTAGCTGTCTGCATTATAGTATATATTATCAGTTATAAATGACTTTTTCAATGGTATTGCCAAGAGGAAAAATAGGAGAAAATATGCTTTAGTAATCTGTTTTGAAGGCTCTAGGACAGGAGTACGGCCAGCCCGGAGAATATTATGGCTGCGGCATAAAGAATAAGAACGGCCTGTTTTTGGGAAAGACCCAGAGCCAAAAGCCGGTGGTGCAGATGTTTTTTATCCGCCTGGGAAAGCGGCGTCTGATTTTTCCATCTTCTATAAACCGCAAAAACAATGTCAAATATCGGCACGGTAAGAATAAGTGCCGGTGTAAAGAGCGTGATAGCGGTCACCCCTTTAAAAGAGCCGATTATGGACATCGAAGCCAGCATGAGTCCCAGAAACATTGAACCACCGTCCCCCATAAAAACTCTGGCGGGATTAAAATTAAACCTTAAAAAACCCAGGACCGAACCGGCAAGAATTATGGAAATTACGGAAATAAAATATGAGACTTTACCGGCCATGAAAAAACCGGAGCTGGGCGGTTTAAAAAAGGAAACACAAAAGAAAGCCAGGCAGGCAATAAATGCAAGACCACCGGCCAGCCCGTCAATACCATCGATAAAATTCATAGAATTTATAAGCGCCACGATCCAGACAAGTGTTATTATTACGGAAATAATAAGCGGGAAATGCAGGTACTTGTTCCAGAAGGGTATGGTCACCCCCATTATCCTTACCCCAAAATAAATGACAATAAGCGCGACTATCAACTGTCCCAGAAGTTTAACCTTGGGCGGCAAGCCCCATTTATCGTCAATGAGTCCCACACCGACCAGAATAGTACCGCCTAAAAACAGGCCAAAGAGTTTTCCACCGAGCAGCCCGGAATTCAAACGCAAGGCGGGACCAAACAAGCCGCTGAAAGTCAGATATATGAAGAGCGTAACAAAAAATGCGCCATAGATACCTACTCCGCCCCAGAGCGGGATTAAACTGCGATGGACTTTCCGGTGGGAGGGTTTATCAACCGCGTCAAAGCGGACCGCAAGTTTCATAACCTGCTTGGTTATCAGTATCCCAAACAGGGTGCTGGAAAATAACAACATCCAATACTTCGCATCTATTTGCATTTAAATTTAGTAAGTTTTATCCCTGCTTCCTTTAAGATCTCGAGTGCCATTTTATCCGGATAGTCCCCTTCAAAAATAACCTCGGTAATTCCCGCGTTTATTATCATCTTAGCGCAGGTGACACAGGGTTGAGTGGTACAATAAAGAACCGAGTCCTTCATAGAAGAACCAAATCTAGCGGCCTGAATAATTGCATTCTGCTCTCCGTGCAAACCCCTGCAGATCTCCTGTCTTTGACCGGAAGGTACGCCCAACTTTTCCCTTATACAGCCGGTTTCCGTACAATGCCTTATCCCTGAAGGGGTACCGTTATAGCCGGTGCTGAGTATCCTTTTTTCCTTAACCACCACAGCGCCCACTCTCCGCCTGGTACAGGTAGAACGGGTGGCAATAAGATGTGCGACTTGCATAAAATACTGATCCCAACTCGGGCGGGAATGTGCTGCTTTCTTTTTCATTTTATCCTCTTTCCTTTAATTATATCTTTACCGGAAATTTTTTGCACAGCTGCTTTACTTTGTTTGAAACTTCCTTGTGCGTCTTGGTACTTTTAATATTCTTTAGCACTTTTTCAATGAGTTCTGCGATTTCCAGCATCTGCTCTTCTTTCATGCCTCTTGTGGTTACGGAGGGGGTTCCTATTCTTATTCCGCTGGTATGCCAGACATTCATTGTATCATAGGGAATTCCGTTTTTATTAACCGTTATCCCCGATTCATCCAATACCAAAGCCGCATCCCGGCCCGTAATATTCATACCGCGAAGATCCACCAGCATAAGATGATTATCCGTGCCTCCGGTGACAAGTTTAAATCCGCGTTTTACCAGCTCTCCGGCCAGAACTCTCGCGTTCTTCACGACCTGCTGCTGATATTTTCTGAATTCCGGGGTCATAGCCTGTTTAAAGCAGACCGCCTTGGCCGCTATAACATGAACAAGCGGGCCACCCTGGATTCCAGGGAAAACCGCCGAGTCTATTTTTTTTGCAAACTCTTTTCTGCTGATAATGAAACCGCCCCTGGGTCCTGAAAGTGTCTTATGCGTCGTTCCGGTTATGAAGTCCGCGTAAGGTGAAGCATCTGGATGCACCTTTCCGGCTATCAACCCCGCAATATGCGCAATATCAGCCATAAAATAAGCTCCGGCCTCTGCCGCAATATCCTTAAATTTCTTAAAATCAATCTTTCTCGGGTAAGCCGAAGCTCCCGCAATTATAAGTTTTGGCCGGTGTTTTAAAGCCAGCTGTCTTATTTCCTCGTAATCCAGAAGATTTGTTTCCCGGTTAACGCCGTAAGAAACTATTTTGTAAGTTTTTCCTGAGATATTAGCTCCCGCTCCGTGGGTTAAATGCCCGCCGCAGGAGAGATCCATACCCATCACAACATCACCCGGCTGCAAGACAGCAAGGTAAACAGCAATATTCGCTGAAGAACCGGAATGCGGCTGAACATTAACATGTTCTGCATTAAAAAGTTTTTTCATCCGGTCTATGGCCAGCTGTTCTATTTCACTGGCATACTGACAGCCTTCATAAAATTTCTTATAAGGATACCCTTCCGAGTATTTGTTTGTAAGTACGGAGCCCTGCGCCGCCATAACTGCCTTACTGGCAAAATTTTCAGAAGCAATCATCTGTAGTTTAGTATTCTCCCTTTTAAACTCCTCAATGATTAGTTTTTCCAGTACAGGATCTTCTTTCTTTAAAATATCCCCAAAATAACCTTTAAACATACCTTTGCCTCCGGCAAAACAGTTTTCTTTATCAACTTGTGGCTTCGTAAAGTTATAAACCTTCCTCTATTTTTGTTATTTTATCTATCCTGTCCTGATGTCTTCCGCCTTCAAAAGCGGTAGTCAGAAATATTTTTACTATTTCGACAGCCAGCCCCTTTCCTACAACCCGGCCGCCTACAACAAGAATATTTGCATTGTTATGCCTTCTTGCCATTTCAGCAAGGTATAGATCATTACAAAGAGCCGCACGAATACCTTTCACTTTGTTAGCGGAAATAGACATCCCCAGACCGGAACCACAAAAAAGTATCCCGTAATCAGCTCTCTTTCCTGTTACTTCTTTGGCCACCTTGAGCGCATAATCCGGGTAATCAACGCTTTTTTCCGAAAGAGTGCCCAGGTCGTTAACTGTATAGCTTGTCTTTATTAACCCTGCTTTGATATATTCCTTTAATTCAAAAGAGGCATGATCACTACCTAGCGCTATTATCATTTTTTCCTCGCTTTGTTTAGAGTTTTGAAATTATATGTTCATCAACAGCGGTAACTATCATATCCATACTATCCCTGTATTCTTCCAGGGTCAAACCTATAGGATCCGGAACGCTTTTTTTCGACAGCATTTCAATTTTACTTTTTACGGAAGGAAATTCCTTTTCAAGTATCTCCAGATGATTTTTTGCCAGCGCATAGATTTTGTCGGCGCTTTCCGCGATATCCTTGGTTAGGGATCTTGCTCTATGCGAAGCTGCTTCAATTCCAACCTCTTCCAATACCGCAAGAGCCCCCTCTGAAGCAGGCAGACCGTCAATGGCTCCGACACCCGCCGAGCTTACAGAAATACCGCCTATTCCCAGCTCTTTAAGTTTTGATTTTGTGTAATACTCTGCAATAACACTCCTGCAGGTGTTTCCGGTACAGACAAAAAGTATTTTCATTATTCTAATATCCCCGGAACAACTTCTTCCAATTGCTTTTTCTTGATTACACCCGGCCGGAATATAGAAGGATGATCTCCGGTAACATCCACTATTGTAGAAACCCCGGGTGACTTTTTTATTTCTCCTTCAAGGATATAATCCAGCTCACTGCCAAGTTCGCGCTCTACATCCGCAGCATTGGTGAGATCCTTTTTCCCTGATATATTAGCGCTTGTCACCGCAAGCGGTTCTTTAACTTTTTTAAGTATTTCCAGGACTATTTTGTGGTCCGGCATTCTGACACCTATAGTATCAAGGCCGGCAGTAACACCCTGAGGCAACCCTTCCCCGGCGGCAAATATTATGGTAAGTGCCCCCGGCCAGAACTTTTCCATAAGGTCTATTCCAAAAGGCGGAAGCTCTTCCACAAATTCTTCAACATCATGCGGATCCTTCACGAAAATAATAAGCGGTTTATTTCTGGGTCTCTTTTTAATGTTGTATATTTTTTCTATCGCCTTAGGGTTTTTCATCAAAGCGGCAATACCATAGACCGTATCCGTAGGGATAGCCGCCACCTTCCCGGCTTTAAGTTCAGCCGCAAGAAAATCAAGCTGCGAGATTTTTAATATTTTTCCCGAGGCGCCATACTCCATATTATTTTTTCTGCTCCGCCAAATATTTTCTAAAACCTTTTTCTTTTAATTTCGCAGTTTTCTTAAGGATTCCGTCATACATTTCTTTCCTGTAGTTTTTAAGAAAAGCTTTTAACTTTTTATCTGAGATAGCCAGAATTTCCACGGCAAGTATGGCCGCATTAAGCGCACCGGCTTTACCTATTGCGACAGTTGCCACCGGAATACCCCCGGGCATCTGGACAATGGAATAAAGTGCGTCCGCTCCCTTTAAAGCCGAGCTATCTATAGGAATTCCTATAACAGGGACGGTAGTTTCCGCCGCCACAACCCCGGGTAAAGCCGCCGCCATTCCTGCCGCGGCTATAAATACCTTAGTCCCGTTTTTTTCTTTTGCTTTGATAGTTTTCTGGAGAAAAGGCAGTGCTCTGTGCGCACTTGCAATAATAATATCGTAGGAAACTCCTGCCTTTTCAAGCAGGTTAACCCCTCCCTCCAGTATGGCAAGGTCGGAATCACTTCCGAGAATTATAGTTACCAGCTCTTTTTTCATGCTTTCCCCCAAAAATAATATTTATGGTTATTACACAGTAATTTTACCAGATACCGGCCCAAAATCCAAGTAAGAAATATACTTACAATTATGACTATATTTTTATTGCTAATATTCCTGTTGAATTTTGGGCTGATGTCACAGATGAAAAAGAGATGGCACAGATAAAACAAACGGGGTGAAATGCAAGATTACAGCTAAAGCCAATAAATTAAATTTTTTGTGATTGGATCAGCCTGCTTTGGCTTTCTTTGCGGCTTCGGCGCTTACTTTGCCTGTGGCGGGGTCTATATCTTTTAGTTTTACGGAAACTACGGTCGATACGCCTTTTTCCAACTGGGTTATACCATAAAGGGTATCTGCGCACTCCATGGTGAGCTTATTATGGGTGATAATTATGAACTGCACATTACTGAAAGTTTCTTTCAGCATATCCCGGAAACGAAGAACATTGGAATCATCAAGGGGCGCATCGATTTCATCCAGGATACAGAAAGGCGACGGCTTAACCATAAATACCGCAAATAAAAGTCCTATCGCAGTCATAGCCCTTTCCCCGCCGGAAAGCATCGCCACTGAAAGCGGGCGTTTGCCCGGGGGACGGGCGATAATTTCTATACCTGTCTCAAGAATATTACCTTCGTCCATAAGTTCCAGGTCACCATGCCCGCCGTTAAAGAGTTTTCTAAAAACTTCATTGAAGTTCGCTTTAATTTTTATGAAAGTTTCCATAAAGAGTTCTTTGGTGGTATGGTCAAGTTCCTGGATTGTTTTTAGAAGTTCATTTTTCGCATCCGTCAGATCTTTTTCCTGGCCGGAAAGGAATTTAAACCTTACGGTTAATTCCTGAAATTCATCCATTGAAGACAGATTAACCGGACCCATCTCTTCGATAGCAACCCTGAGCTCTGTTATCTTAAGGTCCGCAGCCTCAACCGTAAGACTATTCTCTTTCATATAGTCTTTCTCTAGTGTCAGCTGGGAGACATCCGTATGATAATCCCTAAGCAGCCGGTCTTTTACCGCTTTAGCTTCCAACTCCTGCTTGGTCAGATCAATCTCCAGGTCGTACATGTTTTTTATTTTTAGCTCATGCTCTTTTCTAAAAGTTCTTAGTTTTTCTTCATCTTTATAAAAAGAATCCCTGACTTTATCATTGTTCACTTTCTCGTTGGCAAGCGCCTTTTCCAGAGAGTTTTTCTTCGGCGCTATCTCTTTAAGGAAAGACTGCAACGCAGCAACTTCTTTATCCAGTCCTATGAGCTGCTCTGCTTTGCCTTCTGCTTCTTTGTGATAAGAGGTTTTAGTAACCCCCATTTCGTCTATATTAAGATCCATCCGGGCAAGTTCATTTCTCAGATTGATTTCGCGCTGTTCAAGAAAGGTCAAGCGTACTTTTCTGTCAGTGAATTTCTCGTTTTCGGTCCGCTCGTCATTTCTGGCAGCTATAACTTCCGCTTCCAGTGCCTTTATTTTTTCTTCTTTTTCCTTCTGGGCATTTAGCGAAGCCCCTGCCTTAGCAGATAATTCCTCTCTATTCAGGCTAAGCGCGGACTCTTCCTTTTGTAGTTCAGAAAGCTCGGCTTCCATCAATTTAATTTCACGTTCTACGCGGGAAAGCTCTTCGGAAAGCGATTGTTCTTCCTGCTTTTTTGCAACGGTGCCTTTAACGTCCTGAAGTATCTTGAAGAGCGGCTTAACTTTCTTTACATAAGAACCCCATTGCTGCCGCAGGGTTTTTACAATCATTTTAATACTGCTTAATTCCTTTGTTTTTTCAACACGGTCAAAATCCGCAGAGATGGAAACCCCGATGGCCTCTATATTTTTAACCTCTTCCGCAGTATATTCATAGACTTCTGCTGAAGTTGTAAGCTTTTTATTACCGCCAATATCGGCAAGTTCCGCCTTCAGCACGGAAAGCCTCTTCTCACCGGTTTCTTTTCTTACGGTTAATTCCTGTTTTTTTCTTTCAAGTTTTTCTTTGGCATATTTCAGTTCATTCAGCCTGTTTTCCGCGGTTTTAAGCTCATTTTTAAGATGCACGGCTTCATTCATTACATCAAAAATCTGCACCCGGAGTTCTTCCAACTGCTTTTCATTTTGACGGTGTTTTTCGCGCAGTTTTTTTGTGCTGTCCGCATGTTTTCCCAGATCCGCCTTTTCACCGGCAAGACCTTTTGCTGTTTCAGCATACTCTTTTTTTGCCGCTGACTTTTGCCCGGCCATGGCTTCGTTCTTTTTTTCCAGTTCTTCCAGTTTCAATTTTATTTGTTCTATGTCGCGGTTTAAAGAATTCTTGCGGTCTTCCAGCAGACTGATCTTATTAAAAACATTATTTATCTCATTCGAGACCTTATAAAATTCTTCCTGCTTTACGGTGAGCTTCTTCTCTTCTTCCAGTAGGTTCTTCCTGCCTTCCTGAAGAGAGATTTCTTCATTGGTAATACTTTTCTGGATAGCTTCAATGTCTTTTTCAAGTTTCTTCTTACCGGCGCTCAGCGCATCTATCTGATTTCTAAAATTATCATACCGGTATTTTCCTACTGTTACCTCGGCCTCTTTTAATTCTCCTGCAAGTTTCTTATACTTCTCGGCTTTTTTAGCGTGCCTTTCCAAACTGTTTATCTGCCGCTTTACTTCACCGAGAACATCTTTAATTCGCTGAAGATTCTGG
>Ga0265593_1000476_pt1 | contig 22259 bp, 19 predicted proteins | sample saktaG_8_FD_190136 | JGI IMG/M metagenome (GOLD analysis project Ga0265593, IMG submission 190136) | Saline water microbial communities from Sakinaw Lake, British Columbia, Canada - sak_2011_5_24_36m | ecosystem: Environmental > Aquatic > Non-marine Saline and Alkaline > Saline ...
TCACAGGGAGGTGAATCTGCGGGTTGATGTGTATCTTGAATCAAACACTTACATAACGGCGAGTTACCGTCCATGGCACTGGATTCCTGCATCCCTGCTGGAATGACGGCATTTTCGGTTTGGCGAGACCTGTGTATAACGACGAGAGCCGGTGCTTGGGGTTCCCAAACCGTCTGCATCCCCACGCCAGACCGTCATTTCCATTAGTTAAGCCGTTCGTGGTGAGCTTGTCGAATCATGTTCCACTCGATTCTTTGCGCATTACCCGCTTATACCACCCCGCATGATGCTTCGCCGCCCAAGCTCGCGTGACCGTGCCGCGTATCATTGCGCCTAAAGTTCCGCGCACCCAGAATGCGGCGTAGATATGGACGATGATGCCGGCAATAATCACAAAGGCGCAGACGGCATGAAGCAGCACGGCAACGCGCACGAGGTCGATATGAAAAAAACCGGCAAACCAAGGCCGCCAGATGACGATGCCGGTCAGCAACAAAGTTGGGAGAGTGGCAACCATCGTCCAGAACAGCATTTTCTGGCCGGCGTTGTAACGGTCCACTTCCGGCAAGCGGTCTTCGCGGTTTTTGACCACATCCATGATATGTTTTAGCCAAACGATGTCGTTTTTGCTCAGTAGATTGTGATGCCAAAATTTCAATGCCAGCAGCGAAAACGAGACGGACATCACCACGCCGATGAAGGGGTGCAGGATGCGCGTCCAGACCGGCCCGCCGAAGAATTGGGTGAACCAAAACATCGAAGGATGAAACAAGGCCAGCCCTGAGAACGTCAGCATTAAAAAAGTGATGGCGGTGATCCAATGGTTCAATCGTTCCAAGGGTTCATAGCGTGTAATCAAACGGGAAGAATAATGGGTGTTCATGGTTTTTCCTGATTAGCAAGTGATTCCAGCCAAAACCAAAACACCGTCGTTCCGGCATGGAGCGCCGGAACCTAGGCTCCAGGGATGGCAGGGCTTCGATGCATCCATGCAATCTGGATTTCGGCGATCCATGCCGGAATGACGGAATAGCTGCAACATCTTTCCAACCCTATGATTTTCACTTCCCTTCTTCTTCGGTTTCATTGGGCCCGATGGTGACATAATGGAAGAAACCAGCCAGCGCGGTGAAGAATAGCGCGGCGGTGGCGAGTGGTTTGAAAATGCCCTTCCATACACCGACCACGGGGCTGATGACCGGGTCTTTCGGCAAGCCATTGTAAAGCTGCGGTTGGTCGGCGTGGTGCAATACATACATGACATGGGTTCCGCCTATGCCCGGCGGGTCGTACAACCCGGCATTCTTAAAGCCGCGCTCCTGCAAATCGACGATGCGCCCGTTGGCTTGTTCGATCATGTCTTCCTTACTGCCAAACACCAAGGCTTGGGTCGGGCAGGCTTTGATGCAAGCCGGTTCCAGCCCGACGGCTACCCGGTCGGAGCAAAGGGTGCATTTGTAGACTTTGCTGTCCTTTTGCGACAAACGCGGGATGTTGAACGGGCAACCGGCAATGCAATAACCGCAACCGATGCAATTTTCCTCTTGAAAATCGACGATGCCGTTGGAGTATTGGATGATCGCCCCCGGCGACGGGCAGGCTTTCAGGCAACCGGGATCGGCGCAGTGCATGCAGCCGTCTTTGCGGATCAGCCATTCCAAGTGGCCGTTGGCCTCCGTCTCGGCAAAACGCATCAGCGTCCAACTGTTGGCGGTCAGGTCATGCGGGTTGGTGTAGGAACCGATATTGACGCCGACCTCTTCGCGCAGGTCGTTCCATTCCTGGCAAGCCGCCTGGCAAGCCTTGCAGCCTATGCACTTGGTCACGTCAATTAGCTTGGCGACTGCCGGCATCTGCCGCTGTTGCGGGCTAGGCGTGGTCGTCGCGGAGCGGCGGGTAATGTCTAGGGATTGTAGGGCCATGGGTTTGCTTCCTATCCTATACTCGATGTAAGTCTTCCGGCTTAAAATTCCTACGCTTGTGAATAACACCGTGTATGTAAATGGTATCTCCCGTCAGTTCGTACAAGATGCGGTAGGAGTACATGCCGATTTCCCGAACATTATCTTCACCAATTTCCTGAACTTTCATGCCAATACGCGGAAATTCCAATAGTATTTCCACCTTGTTAGTGATGTCCTGAATGACACGAGTGGCATAGCGTTTGGAGTCATACGCAATATATTGATGAATCAGCTTAAGGTCATGACGTGCCGGGATTGACCAAAAAATTACCACTGTTCTATCTCATGCTTCAAATCTTCATGCGTGATGATTTGACCCTGCTTAATGGCTTCGCGACTCTTGCGTAGTTTATCGACAACATACAACCGGTACATGATTTCGTCAATGTCAGCATCGTCTGGCAGGTGTCGTAAGGTTTCCATCGCTTCTTGTTTGAGGGTTTGGTATTGCATGTCTAATGCCTTAATGTGAAATAATTTTGATGTGCGACTCATTACACTCAATCGCTAATGCGCCCTACGCCGACTCTTTCGACCTTATCCAATAAAATGAGAATTGCTGAACAAGTAGGGCGGGCTAAACCTCATGTCTCAACCTCTTGTTACCATCCTGTGAGGATTCTACCACTTTGGCATCCATCGGAGGGGATGGGGCGATAGCCGTGTGGACGACATTGCTTCGATAGCTTAGGGCATCCTGACGGGCGCGGATGACGTAACCTCCCAATGCACCACCGGCCACGGCAAGCGTGAGCAGACCCACCGTCAACAACTCGATGTAAAGCATGACTGCCCCAAACATAATGATGCCCGCAAACGCAGCCCCCAGTTTAAAATTGCTTCGGGCATGGACTTGATTGGTTTCCTTGACGATGCGCCTGTGGGTTTCTTCCAGCATGTTGCGCTTCTCCGCTTCGGCGGCGATCAGCCTGTTTTCGCGCTCGCGGACGAAGTTATCCTTGGCCCGTGTCACCGCATCTTTTTTGACATGCTCGGTGATCGACCCGAACCAGAAGACCACCAGCACAGTGACGAGCAAGGCCAATATCGCAATCGGTGCCCGGTACGCAATATCCGATGAACTCATGAACGCCATGACTAAGGCGGTCATTGCCACTTCCACGATAAGGATTCCAATAAAAAATCTGAACATGGACATAAGCCTGGCTCTTTGGAAGAATTTTGGGTAATAAGTTGGACAATTGGCCTAGAATGTGTCCCCTAAGCCCCCCTCCTCAAGCTTTGAAAAAATGCTGTCAAACCAAACCGCCGGGATTTCCTCCAAGCCGCGCCGTATCCATTCCTGCCACCACTTCGAGGCTTCATTGAAGTCTTCCCTTGCGAATCGGTACTCCGTCATTTGGTAAGTGTTTTTATGGTATACGACCATATCGAGGGGAAAACCAACATCCACCGCACTGGTCCGCGTGGCGTCAAAGGCGAGATAGCCCACTTTGAGCGCCCAAGGCAGTGAATCGGTGTGATGTAACGCCCTGTCCAAGACTGGCTTGCCGTAACCGGTTTCGCCGATGACGTAATAGGGAGAGGCTGGCGTTGATTCAATCCAGTTGCCCTCCGGGTAAATCATATAAAGTTTATGTTCCTTGTCATTTTCCAACTGTCCCCCGACGATGGCATAGAGATTGAACCAAATATTGGCATTCCGCAACGCCTCACCGTCTTCCGCCGCCACGCGGCGCACTTGTAAGCTGAATGCATTGACTGCTTTATAAAGTTTGTCGAAGTTTCCCGATTGCTCCTCCAAGACCTCCTCGAAATAAGTGACCGCCTTATCCCTGACCGAGCGCAAGCCCGAGGTCATCAGGAAAAGGCTGTGTTGATTGTGCTGGTGTATCGTGAGCTTGCGGGCGGTGATAAATTCGGTTCCCGAAGTGATGCGGGTATCCGCTATCGCCAACAGCCCGGAGTCCAACTTCATGCCAAGGCAAAATGTCATAAGTATTATTATGTTGTGGTGAAAAGAAGATTCAGGCAATTATACCATTTCAATATCTCTCTAAGCGGCAATCCTATCCATAGAGTCTGGAACTTCGACATAGGCAAACAGAAGATCCAACAAATCGGGATTGTCAAAATGTTGTTCTATCGGTAGTCTGTCCGGTACAACTTGACCTGATTCTTGATAAGCGTCTAGGTTGATTCGGATGGCGGTTCGGGCAGCTTGCTTTGCCAGTTCAATATTGATGCCATGCGTCATGATCGCCAAATCAGGGACTTGCACGGAAAAACCTGATTCTGTTGGTTCCAATACAATTAAATAGCGCATTATTTTGTCTCCAGTTTGATCTTTTTCACCGTATCCGCTGCCCGTCCCACCGGAACATCCTTTTGTGGATGAACGATGGTGACTATATACCGACTATTAGAGTGTTTAAAGTTATGATGATCACCTTTTACGCTGACCAACAGCCAACCAAATTCCTCTGCAAGTCGAATCAATTCTTTGCTAGTGTAGCGTTTTGGCATTGTAAATTATTCATAAATTAACTTTATAATCATCAAGCAAGTAGCCCGGATGGAACGAAGTGGAATCCGGGTTTTCGTGTCGGCATTTCGCCGGATTCCGCTACGCTTCATCCGGGCCGGCTATACTGGCTTCGTGCTTCAGCGCATCCTTAAGGGTGCGACCATGATGGATCGCCAACTTGACACTTGGTTAAAGGCATCGTGAGAGAGGATGAGTACAGGGCGTGTACCTGTTTGTTCAGACCCTGAACGCGGTATCAATGTCGCCCACCAAATTTCACCACGTTTCATGGAAGGGAAAGCCATTACTCCAAGCCAGCAGCCTCCAACTCTTCATCAAGGTCGTCGGTAGTGCCTCCACATGCCTCAGCATAGTCGGTGATGGCCCGATGCAACTGGCTGGCGGTGTTGTGTTGCTTCAACCAGTCTTCAATGGCTGTGCGAGCCAGTTGTGCTGCCGGCTGATGGCGTTGTTCGGCACAGGCACGAAGCGCATCATAAGTTGCCGCAGGCAAGTTCAGGTGAATTTCGTGAGGGTCGGAGTGTGTGTGTGCCATAAATTTTCCTTTGTAATATACTGATGAATCAACTTAAGGTTATGACGTGCAGGAATCGACCAAACAATTACCCCTGCTCTATCGTGCGCTTTAAATTCTCATGGTTGACGGTTAGACCTTTTTTAATTGCATCGCGGCTTTTGCGCAGTTTATCGACAACATAGAGGCGGTACATGATTTCGTCAATATCGGCATTGTTTGGCAAATGTTTTAAGGATTCCATTACTTCTTGCCTGAGGGTTTGAAGTTGCATGTATTATACCTTTGTATAATTTAAAGTAACCTAGATGGAACGAAGTGGAATCCGGGCTAATGTTTTGAATTTATAAATCTTCTATGTTTGTAACGTTTTCTAGGTTTAGAATGGCTTTTTGATACACTCACGTCCAAATCTAATTTGGATGAACCATAATGTTCTTTTATTCCATTATCTACTCTATTTATTTTTTTATATATAAAATTAACAATTTGTAGTATTATAAAAAGTCCACCCCAAAATATAATTGATTTTACATCTGACTTTGATATTCCTAAAAAATTAGATAAAATATCAATAAAAAAAGATAGAAAAAACAATGATATAATTAAAAAACAAATTACAACTGTTCCAGTTATCTTATTTTTCTGGTCAAATTTTTCATATACCAAACATAATCCTGCTGTAAATATTCCAACCAAAACAAGACTAACCGCACCATCGCCTGATCCTCTTGCATAAGCATATATTGGAAACATCAATAGCAGAAACACATATTTCATTATCTTTGACTAAATTTTAAATAATTATTGATACATTCTTGATCGTTCCCACGCTCCTGCGTCAAAGCCATTAACTTAAGCCGTTCGTGGTGAGCCTGTCGAACCATGAACGGCTTAAACACCAATGATTTGGATTTTTCCGCCCACCCTTCGACAGGCTCAGGGCGAACGGAAAAATCGTTAAGTTAATGGCTTTGACGCCGGAGCGTGGGAACCATCAACTACCCGGATTCCGCTACGCTTCATCCGGGCTACATTTTTTCCACCTTCACTAAAAACGCTTTAAACTCCGGTGTCTGGGTATTCGCATCGCCCAAGAACGGAGTTAAGGTGTTGGCGAGATACCCTTTTATTGTCGCGCCAGTGAAGCCCCAATGGATGGGTATGCCAACTTGATGCACGGTTTGCCCGGCCACATTTAAAGCTTTGATGCGCTTGGTCACCATCGCCACGGCGATGATATGGCCGCGCTTGGAACTGACTTTCACCCACTCGCCGTTAGTAATGCCGAGTTCCTTAGCCAATGTTTCGCCAATTTCGACAAACTGCTCTGGTTGCAATGAGGCGTTGATTAACGAATGCTTGGTCCAGAAATGGAAATGCTCGGTCAGCCGGTAGGTGGTCGCCACATAAGGGAATTCCTTATGGTCGCCGAGCATGGCCCGGTCGTTTTCAAACACCCTCGCAGCCGGGTTGCTGATGACTTGTGGGTGCAGCGGGTTGGTGCCTAACGGTGTCTCGAAGGGTTCGTAATGCTCCGGGAACGGCCCCTCCGCCATCTTATCCAACGCAAACAATCGCGCCACGCCCTCATTGGTCATGATGAACGGCATCACGCCGCTCTCCGGTGCGGCATCGGCCTTGAAGTCCGGCACGTCCAGCCCGGACCACTTCACCCCGTCCCATTCGATTAGTTTGCGATTTTCATCCCAAGGCTTGCCGGCAGGGTCGCACGAGGCACGGTTGTACAGAATCCGCCGGTTTAACGGCCATGCCCAAGCCCAGTTCGGCGCAATGCCTAGCCCGGTCGGGTCGGTGGTGTCGCGTCTAGCCATCTGATTGCCGGCTTCGGTCCACGCGCCGCAGAATATCCAAGTGCCGCTGGCGGTGCTGCCGTCATCGCGTAGTTGAGCGAAACTCGACAACTGCTGGCCCTTTTTGGCTAAGAGCTTGCCCGGTTCTTTCGGGTCGGGTATGTCGGCTAGTGCGTAGCCGTTGAATTCCTTCGCCAACTCGTCCGGTCCCGGTGCTTCCGGCAAACGGTAAGGCCAATGCAGATGCAAAATCGGCTCGGCAAACGTCCCGCTTTCATGCCGGTAAAGCTCGCGCACTTTGACGAACAACTCAGACATGATGTCGATGTCGGTGCGGCATTCTCCCGGAGGTTCCGCACCTTTCCAGTGCCATTGCAGCCAGCGTGAACTGTTCACCAGCGAGCCTTCCTCCTCGGCAAAACAAGTCGTCGGCAAACGGAACACTTCAGTCTGGATGTCCTCCGGTTTGACTTCGTTAAACTCGCCGTGGTTTTGCCAGAACTCCGAGGTTTCCGTGGCGAGCGGGTCCATGACGATCAAGAATTTCAACTTGGACAGCGCGGACGATATTTTGGCTTTGTTCGGGAAGGATGCCAGCGGGTTAAAGCCTTGGCAGACATACCCGGTCATCTTGCCTTGATCCATCAAATCGAAGGCGCGGAGTCCGTCATAGACTTGATCGACTTTTGGTAGCCAGTCGTAGCAAAAGTCATTCTCTGCCGTCGCCGCTTTGCCGTACCAAGCTTTCATCAAACTGGTGTGGAATTTGGAGTAGTTGTACCAGTAATTGACCTGTGCGGGCCGCAGTGGTTTGGGTGTGCGTTTCTCCAAGTAAGTGGTGCGCGTCGTCTCATCATCCTTGGCGAGGTTCATATACCCCGGCAACTGGTCGGACAATAACCCCAAGTCGGTCAAGCCCTGAATGTTGGAATGACCGCGCAGTGCGTTGACTCCCCCGCCCGGCATGCCGATGTTGCCCAGCAACAACTGGATGATTGCCAACGTGCGGATGTTCTGTGAGCCGATGCTGTGCTGGGTCCAGCCCAGCGCGTATAGGCTGGTCAACGTCCGATTCGGCACAGAGGTCGAAGCAATCATCTCGCATATTTTCAGGAACAAGTCCTTGGGTGTGCCGGTGATGTCGCTGACCACATCCACGGTGTAACGGTCCACATGCACTTTAAGCAAATTCAGCACACAGTTGGGGTGTTGCAAGCTTTCGTCCACGCTGGCGTAGCCCATCTCGTCGATTTCATAGCCCCAGGTGCTTTTGTCGTACTTGTGCGTCTTCTCGTCGTAGCCGGTGAACAGGCCATCCTTGAAGCCAAAGTCTTCGCGCACGATAAAGCTGGCGTTGGTATACGCCTTGACATACTCATGCTGAATCGCATCTTTTTCGAGCAGATAGCGGATCACGCCATTCAAAAAGGCAATGTCAGTCCCCGCCCGAATGGGCGCGTAGACATCCGCCACCGAGGCCGTGCGGTTAAAGCGCGGATCGACCACGATAAGCTTGGCCTTGTTGTGGGCTTTCGCTTCAATGACCCATTTGAACCCCACTGGATGCGCTTCGGCGGCGTTGCCGCCCATCACCAGAATGACATTCGCATTCTTGATATCCATCCAAGTATTCGTCATCGCGCCGCGACCGAATGTCGGAGCAAGACTTGCCACCGTCGGTGCGTGTCAGACGCGAGCTTGGTTGTCGATCATCACTAAGCCAAAACTGCGTAGAATCTTATGAGTGATATAGCCGGCTTCGTTGGACGAGGCAGATGCGGCCAAAAAACCAGTCGTGATCCAACGGTTGACCGTTTGCCCCTTGTCATTTTGGGCGAGGAAATTCTTATCGCGGTCTTCCTTCAGCAGCTTGGCGATGCGCTGCAACGCCCAGCCCCATGTCACCCGCGTCCAAGCTTTGCTGCCGGGTGCGCGATATTCGGGAAAGGTGATGCGCGTTTTGCTGTGGACGAAATCGAGCAGGCCCGCGCCTTTTGGGCATAGGCTGCCCCGGCTGACCGGGTGATCCGGGTCGCCATCGATGTGGATTATCTCGGATACAGCGTTTTTCGCCTTGTCGCCGAGACTATATAGAATGATGCCGCAGGCCACCGAGCAATACGGGCAGGTATTGCGGGTTTCCGTGGTGCGCGTTAGCTTGAACGTGCGCACCTCCGCCAAAGCCTCCTTGGGCGAAAAACCCAAGGCGGTTAGCGTGGAACCCCCGAGCGATGCGGCACTCAGCTTGAAAAACTGGCGTCGATTGACTTGCATGGTTTCGCACCTCCTAGCGAATGACAGCAGAAAAGAGTTAAGGTCTTTATTTCCGAAGCACGGACAGCTTAGTTATCAATGGGCGCAATGCCCTTTACCGCTATTGCGCCCTTTATGGCACTAAAGCGGAAAGCCCCGATTGCTTAAGCATCCTGCCTTGCGCCACGGCGGCGGAAGGCGAACATAATATCCATTGTGAGGATTTTTAACACAGGACTGCCGCATTCACAAGAGCGAGGTCAATAGGTTGTTGGCAACCAATGGAGTGGAAAAAAGAGCCTTATGCAATAAAACCGGCCCAATGCACCCATCTTTCTATACAATCTTCAAGGGTATGAGATTAAAGTTGGATCCTTCAAACGCCTATTGGCTACCCGAGGCTAGTGATGAAATGCATGAAATGTGGAAATGACAACGACAAATCCCGCAAGACTTGTTGGTTCTGTGGGGTTGAAATGGGTTTGCAAAAAAGCAATAAATCAGGCTCGGCGGGGGTGAAGCCCCGATCTGTGATACCGCTTTATCTCAAATTCTTGGCCGCGATTATCGGCGCACTCATCATAGTCGGCATTCTGGCTTACCTATCCCAGAATCAAAGCGAGACCGAAAGCCACGCCATTTCCGCACGTCAATCAGACGATCCAGTAGCCAAACTAACCGCACAGATTCAGTCCCAACAAGTTGCAGAAAAGCACGAAAGGCAGCAAGCGCTCGATATCGCCCAAAAAAATACAGCGGCAATCCAACAATTGCAGGAGGAAAACAAAACCCTTAAAGCAATGGTGGGGGCCGATAAACCGGTTGAAAACTCAAAAGACAGCGACGAGTTAGCCGCCTTCGTCCGAAGCTATTATGCGGCTTTGGACCGGCGGGATGTGGAGGCGGCCTTGGCTAAATGGAAGACAAGCCCGAAGAATTTTAGCGCGTTGGTGAAGAATATCGAATACTTTAAAGTCAACGATGTGCGTGTGCGCAGCGTCGATGCAAACCACGCAACCGTTTGGGTGGATGTCATCGGAAAAACCTACTCATCGGCAAATTCAGAGCGTTGGATGGGTGATATTGCATTGGACTCGATAGCACCCGGAAAATGGGCCATAACCTCGCTGAATTTAAAATCAAAATAATAATAGACGTTCCGGGATAGGGTTATTGAAAATAAGTAGTGGGCTGATCATGTGGACTTTGTCGGCAAGTAAATACATCGTTATTCTTATGTTAGTGTGCGGCTTGATAGGCTCAGCCCATGCCGAAATGGACACGCCTGACGGTAAATGGTTGGTCGAATTCCCACCATTAACCACACGCAATTGCACAGCCAAAGAATCACACGCAACCCACAAAGGAAGCCTAGTCTGGAGTAATCAAGGAATACCCGCCGAAACACCCGCCAACCCAGTCCACGACGCGGAGGCGGTCAAGGTTCCGCCAGCAGAGGTTAAACGCCCGGCAGTCATTCCACCTTTAACCCAACCCACCGCAGACGGCGGCAAGCCAGCCAGCTTGTTGCAGACGTGGAATGCCGACGAGCTAAAAGGCCAGCCCGGCGACGAACGCATCATCAAGCTACGCCCACCCGACCACACGCCACCGCAACGCACACAGGCCACCGAAAAATTGCCTAACTTGGCTGAAGGCCGGTTTGATTCGATACGCCGGGTGCGCTTGCCGGATGGCAAGAAATTAGTCGCCTTGACCTTCGACCTGTGCGAACAGGCCGATGACCGGACCGGGTATGACCGCAGCATCGTCAACACCCTGCGCGAGAAAAAGGTCGCTGCCACCTTTTTCGCCGGGGGCAAATGGATGCGCTCCCACGAGGACAAAACCTTGCAATTAATGGCCGACCCCAATTTTGAAATTGGCAACCACGGCTGGACCCATGGCAACCTTCATGTGCTTAAAGGCCAGGCCATGCGCGACCAAATTGTGTGGACTCAGGCCGAGTATGAACGGATTTGGGAAATCCTAAACCGCAGGGCCAAGGCAGCCGGTTTGGAAAAGCAAATGGCCGGCATACCCCGGCAACCGCTTACCCTGCGCTTCCCCTATGGAACCTGTAGTGCGGAAGCCTTGCAGGCAGTCAACGGACTGGGTTTGAGCGCGATCCAATGGGATGTGGTCAGTGGCGACGCGGCCCCCGGCTTGTCGCCAGCCCAGATGGCCCGCCGGGTCATCCAAGAGGCAAAGCCCGGCTCGGTCATCGTGTTCCACGGCAATGGCCGGGGGCATGGCACCGCCGCCGCGTTGCCGGCCATCATTGATGGTCTGACGGGGAAAGGTTTTGGTTTTGTGACGGTGAGCCGTTTGTTGGTCGAGGGAGTGCCTGAAACAGCCAAGGAATGCTACGAAACCCGCCCCGGCGATAACCTGCGTTATGATCAGATGTTTGGGGAAGGCACGGAATGAGTTGGGATTCCTGTACTGCCTCCCATGACAACGCCTTTCGGCAAAGATGAACCCTCTATGAACAGTAATAAGATCGGTCGTTATATAATCATCAATAAAATCGGCGAAGGTAGGCTTGGAGAGGTATTTCTTGCCCGAGACGAGGTAACCAAAGAATACTTTGCAATTCGCAAGTTCATTAAGGATATTACGCAAGATAAATCCATTGTTCAACGCCTTTGTGAGGATTTTAATCGGTTGGATGAGCTTGCCCACGATAAGATCGTCAAAGTGCAAAGTCTCATACATCAAGAGGGTCACTATTATTATATAATGAAATATGTGGGTGGCCTACCTTTGAATGATTTCATTTACTATAATAAAGTGCTAAATTGGAAGTCCTCGGTTGGATTGGTCATCAATATTTTGTCCGCATTGGAATATGCAAAAAAAACCAAGGTCATGCATCTAGGTCTAAAACCTAGTAAAATAATTATAACCGATGGTCTCTATTTAAAAGTAAGGGACTTTGGCATGGTAAATATATTCAGGAACAGCAAGAGAATCAATTGGGAATTAAATAATGATGACTTGCAATATATCTCCCCTGAGCAGATTAGAAATGGGTTTGGCGATGATAAAAGCGATATTTATTCAACTGCTGCGATTCTATATCATGCCCTCTGCGGACACCCGCCTTTTTCTACATATGATAATCCAGAAAAAATCAAGGAAGCACATCTCAAGCAGCAGCCACCCATACTAACCATCAATGTGCCACCAAAATTGAAAGACTTGGTGATGCGCGGCTTGGCAAAAAACCCTAAAAGGCGATTTGACTCTGCCCGGCAGTTTATGGAAGAACTGAACAAGGTTCTGCTGGATTTGGATGATACCCTTCATATACCCCCGGCCAGCTTGGGGCCAAAAGTTAATCTTGACGAACCTCAGAAAAAGAAAATAACTTTAAACAATAAAGCCCATGGCCTGTTTTGGATGTTGATTGCCCTGTTGGTTTTTTCAGTAGGGAAGATATTTCATCCTGCCGATGAAAAATTTATCGAACCTGAATTGGTTCCGTTAAAAAAAGCTTGCTTTGTCATGGGAAGCCCAAAAAATGAAACCAAGCGTTACCCGGATGAAGCCCGGCACAATGTCTGCCTGAAGGATTTTAAGATAGGCAAATATGAAGTCACATTTGGTGAATACGATCTGTTTGCGCGCGCCACTGGCAAACCATTGCCAAAAGGCGATGGTTATGGTCGTAGTCGTTACCCGGTTTTCCGTGTCAGTTGGATAGATGCCCATGACTATGCCGCATGGTTGTCTGGGAAAACCGGCAAGCATTACCGTTTGCCAACCGAGGCTGAATGGGAGTATGCCGCTAGGGCGGGATCACTCTCGGCGAATTTCAGTGGTAATAACTTTCAGCAAGCCTGTCTGTTTATGAATCACCGGGATTGCCCTAATTCACCCAAACATTCCACACCCGTTGGCACCTACAAGCCAAACCCGTGGGGTTTGTATGATATGTTAGGCAATGTGGCGGAGCTGACTGGTTCAGCCTACGACGCAGATTACCACGGTGGCGAAAGTAGGGGAGTGGGATTAAAAAATAAAGGTATTCGCGTTATGCGAGGTGGTTCTTGGGGTCACGTTTCCTCTTCGCTCCGTTTTGCGAGTCGGGACAAGACAAAAGTTGATATGAAGCATAATTTACTGGGTTTTCGTTTAGCTCAAGACTAAGAAATACGCAAAGCCAAATTACAACTTAAAAAACTGGAAAACGAAGTGGTGGTCGTCAAATTGCTCAAGCACCTGCACAGTCTGGGTAAACTTAAGCAAATTAATCCTGACACCGGATTTCGCGCTTACTCCTCCGGTCAACTGACAATGCCTGACGGCAGTTTATCCAACGGCCAAAACCGAAAAGACGAGCCGGACCGGCGGCGCATCGAAATCAGGCTGACTCGGTTGGGTGATCGTATCCAAGAAAAATGAGCTTGGATTCAAGGCAATTGCCCAACCGAATGGAATTCAATACGCACCATCGGCGGTTGGGTGCTTGGCGGGGTTGCCATTTGATCCTGTATTTTGCTGCTGCGGTTGATCAAGGATTTCACAAAATGGACTAACCCGACAGTTTTGTCCCCGCGTTCCTTGCAATCACTGCTGTTTTCACAGGGTTCCTCATCTGACGACCATTCTTTGAGCTTATCGGCAGGATCGAAAAGATCACGACTGACCTGCATCTGTTCTTGCAAGTCAATGCCCCACACATTGGTGGGTAGGTTGCTTCTGGCTTCAAACAATTTGTTGCCTATCTTGGCAAGGCTTATGTGGACAGCTTTGACACCCTCCTTGGCCGTTTTGAATTCAACGCGGTAAGAACCCTCACGAAAGCCAGTCGGCGTGGCGGTGTAAGTCCTTTCAAGCCCTGGCAATTCGTTTTCCAGAGGGTATTCAATGTGGATTTCATTGATTTCCTGCAACTCCCAGAAATTGCTTTCGCGGTCTCCACCCCTGCCGCAACGGCTGTCGAAATATACATGGAACCCTTGCGCCTTGAAGCAGTTGGCCGGGTTGGCGCTGGGTGGAATCGGATTTTCCATCGGGGGGCGTTTGGGATTATTCACCCGCGCTTTTTCATACTCTTCAAAACGCGAATTCACATAATGCACACGGGGCTTCAATGAGTTGGCCATGGCGCTCAAGGATTTGGGGCGATTGGCAAAGGTTGGGTGGCGCGAATCAATCACACTGGCTGAGGGTAAAAGCTGGAAAGCAACGGTGTGGACATTTTTTTCGGCCAGCCCCGCCATGATCGGTTTTAACCAACGCTCGGCCAGTTCGGGTGATCTTGCCCGCCAAAACAGGTAGACCGGGCGGTTGTCAGTATCGAGTGAAACGTTTTTCCCCCCTGCTTCGCGGAGAAAATATTTGCCGTCGAACGTGGATCGGATGCCGATGATTCCCGACCATGCCTGGAATTGCGCGGATGGCGATGGATTGGAATCCAGTGGGGCGGGGCTGGATGCCACCGCTTTGGACTTGCCGTGTGTCTTGGCGGGTTTGTCCTTAGGCGAATTTGTCGAGGGCTGGCCTTGCGCCCACTGGGCAAAATTGTCGGTGAAAGCCAATTCGCTGGCTGAACCCCCTTTATCGGCCCCGGCGTCGAAAATGAAATCGGTCACCAGCAAAACCAAACCGGCATTGTTTAAGCTTGACGAGAAAATGTTCTCCAGAAGACTAATATTTGCGTTGAAATTGCAACCTGCATTGCCCACGACGGACGGGGCTGGATTATTTTTTTTTCGATCTGGCGAATCGTTGCCAACCCCTGCGACGATGCGGTCCAATTCGACCATGGCCTTGTTGCGGTCCGTGGTTGATTGTTTACCGACACTGTCCAACAGCGCAAAGGAAACGGGGTCGCTGTTTTCTTGAATGGCATCCTGCATGGATTTGAGTAGCTGTTTATAAGCCGTGGTTTTGTCCTTGGTCAGATAACCACACATGCTGACGGAATTGTCGAGGACGATGGCGACCGAATCGGCATGGGCCAAAGGTGAGGCGGCAAGGAAAGAGGCTAGGAGTGCTGCATAAATTGAATACTGGTATTTCATGGGTTTGCCTTAGCGGATGTCTGAATCATGCTTGCCTGCCGCTGGTTTCTATCTGGCCTTTTTTAACCGCTTCAATGGGCTGTCCGGCAAGGTTCAGTTTGATTTGGGCAGGAGCCAAGACTCTGGAAATGGTTTGACAGGGGGTTCCGCCGTCAAAATAGTCAACGACCTTGGCCGAGTGGGTGATGCCGGGTGAGACAAATAGCAACCCCCCAGTGTCTTTGGCGGTTTCCGGTCGATGGGCAAAAAATGACAGGAAGAACCAATTTTTGCCGTCCACTTCCTTGACTAGGGAAAAGTCATAGGTGCGACACTGGACCAAATCTTGGGGATATTTCGCCTTTAGTCTTTCTTTGATGCGTTGCCGCAGTTCCTGTGCGGTGTCGCCCTGGGCAATGGCTTGGTCGATTTCTTGATGGATTAAGGCAATGACCGCATCAATGGAATATTTTACAGTGTTGCCACGGGCGATGGGTTGCGGTTGTCGGCGGTCGGCCATCGGTGATACGGCGGGGCTGGCGGATTTCTCCTCAGATAAAGTGGCAAGTCCGTAAGGCGGCATGGAGGGGGGTGGCGCAGCCTGATGGTTAGGGTTTTTATTATTGGTTTGGGGATTATTTTTTGGGCTGGCCGTCATTCCTTGCCGATACTCCTTTGGCAACTCGATTGTGTCACTGCTGCTCTGGACGCATGTGGAAATAGCACTTGTTGAAGCAGTTCTTCTTTGCTCCCCCTTATTATTGCCACGCTTGATTCTTGTCGATTGCCGATTATTCGTTGTTTTTTTAATTGGTTTATCAAGTTTTGAATTATTATTACGTTTACGCAAAACGAAGATTAGCAGTGACGGTATGGCTATCATACTGACGATGGCGACTTTTATAATTTCGTCATAATTGACGACCTCACTTGGCGAAGCCATGCACGAGGTCAACATGAACGATAAGGCCGGCAGACAAAGAGTTCTGGGTATGCGCTGCAACACTGACATTAAATTAGCAAAGGTGTGAGTGCGTTTGGTTGATTTTTTTGGCTCATTCGACCAGCCCCTTTTCCTCCAAAATCAAGGACGATTGCCCTTGATTGAGCGAAACCCAAGCGGGCTTTTTCAAAGCGGTGATATTTTGGGACGGCGTTCCGCCTTCAAAGTAGTTCAACACCTTCGAGGAAAGATTTATCCCTGGGGCGACAAACAACAATCCTTGCTGAGACTCGGCTTTGTCGGCATTGGGGAAAACGAACAGAAGATAAAACCATTTCTGGTCATCCGGCACTCGTTTTAACGAAAAGTCATAAGCGTGGCATTCCCCCATCGTCATGCCTGGAAAGTCTTGTCTGAGCTTTTCTTGTATCGACTCAAACAGTTCTTTAGTGGGGGTGGCACTGGCGTTGTAGTGTAAAATTTCTTCCAAGATAAGTGTGATGACCGTGGGGGAATGGTCTGGTGTAATGAACACTTCGATTGGTTTTTCGGGTGGCAATGCTTCAACCGGGGTTAGCGTCATGGCCGATAGTCCTGTCGTTGTGCCTGTTGTTTTAAATTGATTTTCTTCAACTAGTTTATAACTCGCTTTCAGACTTTCAATTTCTTCTTCAAGCATTTTTCTCTTTTGCTTCTCTTCTGTAAAGTCTTCAACAAAATTATCGAGTCTTTTACTCAATACAGAAAACTTTCGATCAGTCTCCATTTTATATTGTTCAAATAAGCTGGGCTTGCTGCCGAATAGCCAATTAAGAAATAATACATACCAAGACTCGCCTGTGTTAATAGGTTTATTTTCAGACGGATGGATAAAGCGAAATAATAACCATAGGAGAGCGAAAACAAGACTGACAAATAGTATTATCAATAACCAGTAATAATCTTCTTCTGTTTGCGGTTGGGCTGGGGTAATGGGTAAGGAATGGTTTTGATAAATTGAACTGGGTGAAATGACTGGAACCGCCACTGGTGTAACTGTGGTCGTCTGGGGTGAGGACTGCGAACTTGCCTCGGGTGAATTTGGTTGGCTAGCCGGAATTTGTTTTGTTGCATCTATTGCTGATTTGTTATCGGCAAGTTTTAGTACATCGCTCGCGAGTTGAATGGCTGTAGACATATCACCATTCACAACACCCAGTTGGTTGATCTCCTCTTGATTAACAACGGATTTTTGTAATTTATTATCATCATTGGCTATTGCTCTTCTGACGGCATCTGCCACCATCCCTTTTAGTGTTTTTGTGGAAGTTTCCGCTTCTTTAAGTGCGGATTGCGCTTGGTTCAGTTTATCATGGATTAGACTATAGTTCGGGTCGTTCTGCTTCAAACTGCCTACCTTGATTTTTGCATCGCTAACTTTTGCCCTAGCATCCTCCAGATTTTTCAATATCCCTTCTTGTCCTTTTTCGGTGGATTCCAGCTTATTTTTGAGTTCTTGTACGGTAAGGCTGTAAGCCGGGTTTATGCCTAGTACAAACAGGACTGTAAACACCAAGCCAAAAGAAAGCAGCCTATGGGGATAACCCAAGCCGCCCTGATTGATTCTTGTCCAAAGTTGTCGAATAAACATAGAGCCTTTGCAACCCATTCTATGATCCTGAGCCGGTTTGTCGGCGGTTTGCTGTCGTTTAATACAGTATGTACGCTAGGTGGGCCAGTTCTTTCTGGCCCCGGCGGGTCGATACCGTTTCATTTGCCCTTAGGTTTGTAGCCTAAAGGCACCACGCGGATGGTTTCCTTCCAAACATTTTCCAGAAATAGCCGCATGGGGCTGAATTTCATCGGTTCCCGGTCGCCTGGCACAATCCATTGCCCTTGGATGACATCGTTGATGACGGAGCCGATTTGGCGGGTGATCCAGGCATCGTCTTTATTTTCGTGCCGTTGCCTTAACATTTCCCGGAAGCGCTTGTCCAGGTTTTCCAGTGATTGGATGGTTAACGGCTGCCTAGGATCAAAGCCGTCCCGGTCGAAGCCCATCAAAAACGAATCGGACGGTACCGCAATGCCTTGTCCATCGGCACGGCGGCACACCACCCCCAATCCGGCCAGGGAGGAGTGCTCCGTAGGGGTGGCGAATTGCCTTTTCAAGGCATTGAGCTTCAATGCGCCAGCAGTAATGGCCTCTTTGATCGAGGCATCATGCACTTTCTCATAGCGGATGTGGATTTCTTGGTCGGCTCCCAATGCCTTGACTAGATAATTGTTAAAGTTGTTTTTGAACCCATCGTAGGGTGTTTCCTTGGTGGGGTAAACCAGTTCCGCCAGTTTCCAGGCGTTGCCGAACAAGGCGATATTGATGACCCACTTCTGACCATTGGCTTGCATATCCTTTTTGTAGGCCAAGGCCAAAATGCGGGTATACTCAAAAAGTCCCTCAAAGAACAGGATCATGCGTTCCTTCACGTCGGGCAAATAGTTGGGCGAGTTGAAGTTTTGCTTGAGCCTCTGGAAATGATTGGGGTCGCGCACTAGGATTTTTAGTGCCGCAAAGAGCTTGTCTTCTTCGGTTTTTTCGTCCCAACGGCCTTCCGAGAATATTTCGTTGAGTATCTTAGGGTAGGCCAACAGGCGCAACAAATCATGGCCGGCATAACGGATGCTGTCGGTGATGGACGGAATGGATTCATTGACCTCCCCCTTGCCGCTACCGGGCGAGACATAAGCCGCCACGTCGGTGGTGCCGCCACCCATGTCCAATACGATGCAAATGCCACGGTCGGCGAAAAAATTATAGTCGCTGGATGAGGCCGACAAGAGCGCGGCGATGGACTCGCTCACCATGCCGCTGGATTCTTGTTTGGCGCCATCCGGCACTTGGCTGGAGGTGAGGTTCAAAATGTGCTCGGCATCCAGGGGTTCCAGGCAAGTGATGCCGGTCAAATCCATGGATGAAGTGATGGTATCCGCCACTGCCTGCCGGTAATCCCGGCGCTGGGGAAAGGAAAAAGCCTCAGGGTAGGTGGCACGGAACATGTTGATCTGGCGATAGCCGCCATCGCGCAGCAGGGCGGCGGCGATGCACAGCATTTGGCGGAGGTATTCTTTGGTCAGGTCTGGCTCATGCCGCTCGAATTCGCTGCCATTCAGCCCGCCAGGCCATTTGAAGCCGCCCAAGGTTTGGCTGCCCCGGACATGGGTTAACAAAGACTCTTCTTTATACATCATCGGGATGATGACAAAGGATTTGATGCCTGTGTTCAGATCGCCTCGCCTGGGATCGCCGATCAGCCTCAATTCGGTGGGCAAGACAGAGGTATCGGTGGATTGTGGGGAACCGCAATAACAGGGCAGGAAATAATCGCTTTTCACCAGGAACTCCTCTTTCACTTCCGGGTTGTCAAAAACGGGTTTGCCCAGCTTTTCGGAAGGTGAGGAGAAATCCAAGGGAATCCGTTTGCCCCCATCGGTGGTGTTGGTCGCATACACACAGGAGTGCGAGGTGCCCAGATCGACGGCCAAGTTGAAAACTTTCCCTCCGGTGTCGCCTTTATCCACCAAGTTGAAAAAGAAAATTCCCGCTTCACGATTGTCATCCTTGGGGAATTCCAACACCAAGGCGTGCGGCACACCATGGATTTCATGATTATGGGTGAAGCTGCGCCCAAGGTCGCCAATTCGCTTCCCTGTTTCGTCAAAGACACTAAAGCCATAATTGCTGATTTCCCGAGGATCCGCAGAGACGGAACCCAGAAAATAGATTTTCCACTCTGGCATTTTGAAGTTCGGCCAGATTTCGGTGTGGGTGTAAAAGGCATCGATTAATTTTGCCGGACGTTCCACCTCAAAGCGACCATGCCCGTCCAGTTCCAGTCGGTAGCGGACGGCGGTGGGCCGTCCTTGGCCGTCTTTGAACGTTTCCAACCACTGGGCATTCACTCCCTTTTTGCCGAGATGGATTGACCGCAGCGGGGAGTCCGCCTGGCGGAAGCCTTGACCGAGGGCGACCACGGCGACTTCCGGCACACAGAACTCGGCAATGATGTCCACTATGGATAGGGCCAAGGTGGTCAAAGGCACGGCGAAAACGCTGGCACTTTGCAGATCCAGCAAGAAAAACCGGTCTTGTCCGGTTATTGTATTGGACTGAGTGGTGCCGGCGGGTATCAAGGCAAGCAACTCGGCGGCCAAGGCACCGACGGTCAGGTACCATCCTGCGATTTCTTTGGTCGGATCGGCATGGGATATGTTTAATAGGCTGTTGCGCAAATAATCCAGAAAAGCCTGCAACTGACTGGCTTCCAGGCTATTTTGGGCGACCTGGCCCCATGCGGTCGGCGGCCTGATGCCTAGGCCGTTCCACCAGTTTGCCTCCAGTTCCGGTGCGGTGAACCATCCGCAAAGGGGATGGTTGATTGCTATCGTCTTCCCGTCGTTAGCGGTGACGTAGACGATACGATCCAAGCCTTCGAATGTGCCATAACCATACAATTCTGCCTTCAACGCACCGGAAAGAATCTGACCCAGCCGGGAGAGTTCGCTGAAAGGGGCAGAGCAAATCCGCAATTGTTTGCTGAAAACGCCCCACAACACCGCCTCCAAGGATTGTTTGGCGGCTGTCCACTCGGCTTTTGGTGTGGTTCTGTCGTAACCCGCTTTTTGTATCCAGCACTTCAAATGGGCGGCCGCCCAAGGGCTGGGCACATTGTAGTGGGTCACTCCGGCCAAGGTCGCCGGGTGGGATTCGTTGAAAACGGAAATAAGCCGACCGTCCCGGTCTTTGCCATCGTCAAGAATCTGACGCAGACCAACTTCCAAGGAATAATAATTACGCAATTTCGATGTAGTGACTTGCATCGGCACTAGGGCCGATGCTATCTCGCTGTTGAAGAGCGTGGGTTCGTTTTCGTCTTGTTGCCCATTCCCACCCGCACCGCCACGGATTAAAATCGCCTCCCGCAGAATCTTCTCGCTGATTGCCGCCGCAGCGTGAAAAGGTTCTTGTTGGCCCTTTTTAGCGTCGATGCTTTCTTCAAACTCTGCAACGATGTTGCTGACTTGCGCAAAGGCAGCGTCAAAAAGTTTGATGGCAGCGACCTCGGCATTCCTTTCCCCGTTCAACGCTGGGTAGTTGTCCCAAATCGCCGTGGGGTCGCTGGCCAGGCAGGCAGGGGGCAGCATAGGCATTTTTTTGGATTGTTCCCAGCTATCTTGCAACCAGGCAATGACATCGCCCAATTGACTGGCTCGGTCACTCAAACTGCCCGCCAAACGGCCATAGATTTCACTGCTGGCTTCGGTGGCATGTTTGGCCCAAAATCCTTTTTTGATCAATGCCCCCGGGATATGGGGACAGGTTTTGGCCAAGGCAATCGCCAAGTCGATGAATTTATCCGGTCGTTTTCGTTTATTGCCATCGCTAAGGCAGAAGCCCCGGTTGATGTAGTCGGCGATCTGGTTCAGGCACAGGCGCAGGGTTTGGGTTTGCAAAGCCCAGTCCGCCAAATCTTGGCGAAGGTAAGGTGGGGCGTTATTTGGGCCTACCTCTTGATTCAAGCGGGGGGAGTTAAAACGCAACAAGGGGCTGTTGCTACCTTCTATGCTCAAACTGCGCCGTTGCTGCTGGGGCGCAAGAAAATAAAAACTATATTGGCCGGGTGCTTCTTCCACAGGAATGGGCCGGGTGAGGTAGTTTTGAATCTGGGCGGCCAGAATTAAATTAAAGCAATGGGGATATTCCGGCTGACCGGTATTGGAGTCATCCCAACGGGGATGCTTTTCGCCATTGTAGTCGGCGATAAACACATCCAAATCATTGAGAAAAACCTGTGATGAACCATAAAAACGCAGACCCGCCGCCGTGTTTCTCACTTGGGTATCCCATTTACCCAAGGTTGTGGCGCTGTCGCTAATGGCTTTGCCCAAATCCCCTGGGCTGAACCAAGGCAAGGTCAAGAAGATGCCGATCTTGATGTTATTTCTATCGCCCGCCCATTCGCGCAGTTTTTGGGCAATCACTGGCGCACCCCCGGAGCCGGTGCCGCCAAAGGTCGAGCCTATCACCACCACCCGTGGACCGGTCGCAGCGGTCACCTCGCCGCGCAGTAATTGCAGGGTATGGTCCCCGTCTTTGGCAAGCAGTTTGTCGAATATTGCCGTGGCACCGACATTGGGCCGTGCAAAAAAACCTTCGGCGATGGTAAGCCCTTGCTCTTGCTTGCCAAACAGACCGTCCAATACATTCTGCT
>Ga0265593_1000481_pt1 | contig 22211 bp, 21 predicted proteins | sample saktaG_8_FD_190136 | JGI IMG/M metagenome (GOLD analysis project Ga0265593, IMG submission 190136) | Saline water microbial communities from Sakinaw Lake, British Columbia, Canada - sak_2011_5_24_36m | ecosystem: Environmental > Aquatic > Non-marine Saline and Alkaline > Saline ...
ATTAACTGATACGGTAATTAGCAATGATTCTGGATTAATGCATATTGCTGCCGCGCTCAATAAACAATTGATAGTGCTATATGGTTCTTCAGACCCAGCATTTACGCCCCCGCTCAATAATAATGCCCATATTCTCTCATTACGCTTAACCTGCTCACCTTGCTTCCAGCGAGAATGTCCAATCGCTCCTGCTGGAGATGAAAATCACTTAAGCTGCCTTACCGGCATTCGCCCTGAACTTGTTTTAAAATTAATACCACGATGAAACTAGCCATTGTTAAACTTTCTGCGCTAGGTGATATTGTCCATGCAATGGTCGCTCTACAATTTATTAAACAGCAGTTTCCTAGTAGTGAAATCGATTGGCTAGTTGAAGCGCCTTTTGCAGAACTCCTTGCTCATAATCCAGATATTCATCGCGTACTGCCCATTCAACTTAAAGCTCTCAAGAAAAACCCAAGTCAATTTATTAAACAATTTACTACCTTAAAGCACTACCAACAACAAAACTATGACCTTGTCATTGATGCTCAAGGCTTACTTAAATCAGCCATAACCGCACGCTTACTGAGCCCACAGCTTGCCGGCTTTAACGCCCATTCTTGCCGTGAAAAAGCAGCTTCTTGGTTTTATAAAACCACCATTGATGCCGCTTATGATACCAACACCATCGATCGTAACGCCAAAGTCTTAGCCGAACCCTTAGGTTTTACAATTTCGCAACACGATATTATTGCAAAACAAGCGTTTCTTTTTTTCGCACCACCGTCCGTCGAATTATCTTTGCATTTACATCCAAAGAAAAAAAATATTATATTTGTGATTGGTTCAACGTGGCCGAGCAGAAATTATCCAGCCGCAAAGTTTGTCACTATTGCAGAAGGCTTACAGCAGCATTGTTTAGTCGTGTGGGGAAATCAATGGGAGTTTGACACAGCAACATGGATGGCCACGCAAAGTAAATTCATACACGTCATGCCTAAACTTACGTTAAATGATTTAAAAGCTTTAATAGCACACGCTGATTTACTCATTGGCAACGATACTGGACCAACCCATATCGCATGGGGCTTAAATAAACCCTCGATTACTTTATTTGGTCCAACACCTATTAGCCGTGTTTACCAAACAAGCATTAATAAAGTGCTTAAATCATCCTCGATAGTGAATCCTTATCGATTGAATAAGAAAGATTTTTCAATTGCAGATATTTCAGAAAAAAACATTATTGAAATGGCTGGTCAGTTATTAACAGCATAACAAAAACGTTTAGTTGCTAGGGATAACCGTTTGCCATGTGGTTGTTGCAGGAGGCGAAGAGTGGACGGTTAAAGTTCTAACATAGTTGGACAAGTCACCTGAGCGAAGCACCGAAGAGCTCACCCTAAACGGCTTAAGCTCAGGCTGTCTCAGCTTAAATTTGAAGACTTAAAACTCTTCCCAATCATCGCCTTCTTCAATAGACTCTATTTTAGTTACTTTTGGCGCTGTAGATGATTTACTGGCAGCCTGGCGTTCCACTTGCTTGGGCACATAATTGACGTCACTAAAATCAGACTGGATTGATGCTTCGTTACTATTACCTACTTTAAAATAGCCCACGACAAGCGATAAATTTTGCACCTGTTCTTCCATTGATTCTGCCGCCGCCGAGGCTTGCTCCACTAATGCCGCGTTTTGTTGCGTGACATTATCCATTTGCAAAATAGCTTGATTAACTTGTGAGATCCCCACACTTTGCTCAGTAGAGGCTTCAGCAATTTCAGTCATAATCGTGGTTACACCATTAATCGCAGCCACGATTTCATTCATCGTTACCCCTGCTTGTGATACTAAATGCGTACCATCTTGAACTTTACTTACTGAATCTTGAATTAATTCTTTAATTTCACCTGCGGCTTTTGCTGCACGTTGCGCCAAATTACGCACCTCAACAGCGACTACCGCAAAGCCTTTACCACTTTCGCCTGCACGCGCGGCCTCAACTGCGGCATTTAATGCAAGAATATTCGTTTGAAAAGCAATATCATCAATAACAGAAATAATGTCGCCAATTTTATGTGACGATTGATTAATCTCTTCCATCGTCACGACTACTTCATGAACAACATTTACACCCTTAGTGGCAATTGCCGAGGAATCAATGGCTAATTGACTCGCATGCTTAGCACTTTTTGTATTGGCTTGAACGGTAGAAGTTAACTCTTCCATACTTGCTGCCGTTTGTTCAATACTAGCGGCTTGCTCTTCAGTACGGTGTGATAAATCATTATTTCCAGAAGCTATTTCTTGTGCAGCAGTCTGAATGGTGTAGCAGGTTAAAATGATTTCATTAATCATTTCTTTTAATTTAGCGACGGTCGTATTTGAATCATCACGCAAACGTCCAAACGCGCCTGAATAATCACTGGTAATTTTTTCCGTTAAATTGCCTGTTGCCATGGCACCCAGAACACGAATAATTTCATTTAAACTGATTGAACAAGTTTCCATCAGCTTATTAATACTTTTGGCAATGATTAAATCATAGCCTTCTTTACCTTGTTCTAAAATACGTTCATTAAAATCACCATTGACGGCTGCATTAATAACCGTATCCACATCTTTCATGAATTTAATCATGTTAGTGTTATCTTCCCATTCAATAACATAACCTACGCGATCAGCACTGTCATTGAATACTGCATTCGCTTTAACTGTCATATTTCGTCCGCCGATTAAGACATCTGATTTAAATGACCCTGTTAGGTTTTCAAGTAATTTACGTTGATGTTGTGGATTTTTATGGAATACATCGATGCTTTGACCAAGCACCTTTTCAATATCAAACCCAGGTAAATCTTTACGAAAATCATGCTCACTCTGTTTAAATATTTTATAAGCAGAAGGATTAACGTAGATGATTTCAAATTGTGCGTCAGCAACCATCACCGCTGATTGTGCACCATCTAGCGCCTGATTAAGACGAAACGCATTATCTAAAATTTGTCTGGAATCGGCTAATTGAACATTCATGTTGACTTGAGCAACATGAATGCCACGAAGTAAATCACCAAATTGATCATTACGCGATAGATTTAACTTATTCTTATAACGCCCATCAGCCATGCAATAAAGCGCATAAACACCTGATTCTAATGAACTATTTACATCAACGGCTAATTTGATAATCAGTGCAGATCCCCACAAAGACATCGCAGCAAATACCCCCATGAGCGCATAGTCTTGTACTAACGCTAACTGATACATTATCCAAGCTATCGGTATAAATAAAGAGCCTAAACCATAGGACACTTTTTTAACGACGCTGCTTTCACTAAAATATTTGATTAAAACATTAAGTGGCGAGAGCTCTAAACTGGCTTTATTTTCATTCAAATCTTTATACAAGGCCTCTGTTTTAGGTAGCTCGTCACGTTTCATCGCGTAACGAACTGAAAGAAATTCTTGTAACTCACCATTTTTAAATTTTGGAATAATATTGCTTTCAACCCAATAAAAATCACCCTTTTTTGTACGATTTTTAATATACCCTAACCAAGGTCGTCCTTGCTGAATGCTTTCCCATAATTGTTTATAGATAGCCGAGGGCATCTCAGGATGACGAATAATACTATGATCAGAGCCAATTAACTCGTCACGAGTAAAACCACTAATGCTTATAAAAGCGTCATTTACATAAGTGATCCGTCCATTCAAATCAGTACGACTAACCAAAATTTCGCCTTTTTTCATAAAGACTTCGTTATTGGTTATGGGCATATTTATTTTCATGTTATTTTTTGTCATCTAAAAGTTGTAATTCTGGAGCACAGGCTTTGCTAAGCTGGCAAGCAACGCTTGCACTCCACACGGCTTACTTTGTTGGCATTATGCTGTTAAGCAATGCTTGATAAACGTTGACTTATTGTCAACCACTGCAACCACTCGGTCATACCTTGCCCAGTTTTTACTGACAGCTGTAACACTTTAATGCGTGGATTAATACGTCTAGCGTAATCAATACATTTTTCGACATCAAAATCGAGGTAAGGTAATAAATCAATTTTATTTAAAATCATTAGCTCAGCCGCATGAAACATATCTGGATATTTAAGCGGCTTATCTTCACCTTCGGTGACCGACAACACCACGACCTTATAAGCTTCGCCTAAATCAAAGGCTGCTGGACAAACGAGATTACCCACATTTTCAATCAAGACCAAGCTGTTAGGTTCGGGTATTTGATCTTGCAAAGCATGGGCAATACTATGTGCATCTAAATGACAACCCTTGCCTGTATTAATTTGTAACGCTCTAACCCCTGTCGCACGAATTTTTTCAGCATCGAGTGTCGTTTGTTGATCGCCTTCAATGACGCTGATGGCACAGTCAGCAGGCAATTGTGTAATGGTAGCCGTTAATAAACTGGTTTTACCTGAGCCCGGACTTGACACAAAATTTAGAGCAAAAATGCCGTGTTGTCTAAAATATTCACGATTGAGCTGAGCATACTGATTGTTTTTAGCAAAGATATCTTGCTCGACTTTAATCCGCCTAACCGTTGCTGAGTGTTCAACATGCTCATGCTCATGTGTATGCTCATGCTCATGTGTATGGGCATGCGTATGTGCTGTCAACTGGCTTTCACCACAACCACAAATTCCACACATTAAATAACCTCCAATTCACTAATACGCAAATGCTCACCTTTTTTTATTTGAAATTCATAACTGCCACATATTGGACACTCATCATACCGATGTTGTATTTCAAAATGATGATAACATTTTGCACACCACGCTAAACCCGCTTGCGGCACAATAACTAATTTGGCATGAGCTGCAACAGAGCCAGCCATTACAGCATCGAAACAAAAACTAATTGCCTCAGGCTCAACACCCGATAATTGCCCTATTTCCAAAAACACAGTAAGCACCCGAGTAAACTGCTGGTCTTTGGCTTGTTGCTCAATCATCTGTAAAATATTTTCACACAAGGATAATTCATGCATAGCAGTTAAACGGAAAATAGACTTCTCTAATTCATATTATTCTCAAATAATAGCACATGATTAACCTATAAGCAGTGCATAAAAGCTAGACTATACTATGGCTAAACAGTATGAATGGCTATGCCGTGTGGAGTGCAAGCACAGCTTGCTAACAGGCAAAGTCTGCGCTTCATGGTGTCCCACCTTTATTGTCAGCGCCATAAACTTATTTTCAACCATTTATTTACTCATTTATTTAGTTATGAAAAACACATTAAGCAAAAGCATGACCACCAATTTAATAGCCCTAGTTATTAGCTTAATTGGACTAATTTTTTCCCAAGATTTCATTAAGTCAGTAGGTTTTTTTGCCCTCTCAGGCGCTATCACAAACTGGCTTGCCATCCACATGCTGTTCGAAAAAATTCCTTATCTGTACGGTTCAGGCGTTATTCCAGAACGTTTTGAAGATTTCAAGCTTTCAATAAAACAACTTATGATGGAACAATTTTTTACTGAAAGTCATATCACCAGCTTTATCCAAACCGAAGAACAACAATGCAGTCAATTGCTTAATTTAGAGCCTTTACTCGACGCAGTGGATTACGAAAAAATCTTTCAAAGTTTAGTTGAATCGATTATGGAATCATCGTTTGGCAGCATGTTACAAATGATGGGCGGCCCAGAAGCTTTAGTGCCGTTAAGAGAACCTGTAACGGAAAAAATGCGCATAGCGTTAACTGAAATTGTTGCCTCAGAAACCTTTAAAACAGCGCTACAAGACGGTCTAAATGCTAACAAAATTAGTCATGATATTGTCAATAAAATTGAATTAGTCATCGATAAACGCTTGAGTGAATTAACCCCACAGATGGTTAAAGTAATGGTGCAAAACATTATTAACGAACATTTAGGCTGGCTGGTTATTTGGGGAGGTATTTTTGGTGGTGTGATGGGCGCTTTATTTGCATTTGCTTAAATAATGACTGCACTAAACTTAGCCTTTCAAGAATTTGGTCATGCAAATAAGCCTCCCCTTATTATTCTGCATGGCTTTTTTGCATCTTCCAGAAATTGGCGCGTTATTGCAGAAAAACTAGCCGACTCATACCATGTCTTTGTGCCTGACCTTCGTAATCATGGTGCATCGCCGCACCACCCGCTACTCGATTACCCAAGCATGGCTACTGATTTACTAGCCTTTATGGCTACGCACACCACAACGCCACCGCATTTATTAGGACACAGCATGGGGGGCAAAGTCGCCATGTGGTGTGCGCTTAATTACCCAAACCAGCTTAATAAATTACTAATTATTGACATTGCCCCACGAAGCTATGAACACAGTTTTGATCCCTTAATTACCGCCTTGCAAGCCTTACCATTAACACAATTAACACAACGTAAACAGGCCGAACACTGGTTAAGTGATTACATTCCTGACCTATCTTATCGGCAATTTTTATTACAAAATTTACTTTTAACAGACGCTGGCTATAAATGGCGTATTGATTTAACAGTTTTTAAAAAAATGGCACATCATATTGTAGCGTTCCCCAAGACCGAACAAATAATCCCATTTACCCGCCCAACCACTTTTATTTGCGGTCAAGACTCTGATTATTGTCACTTAAAGCACTGTCAACAACTGTTCCCTAACGCGCAGCAAATAAACATTGAGAATGCTGGACATTGGCTACACGCACAACAACCCGAGGCCTTTTTACAGCAGGTTAGAGAAGTGCTTAGGCAACCGTTAAACTGAATTAACGCTTCAATGATGCATCTTTATTGATGCATCATTGAAGCGTTAAGTAAACGTAATGCTTATGCTAGCTATCCATAATTATTAAACAATTACATGCGGCGCTCGATTTTTCAAGGTAAGCACCAGCCAAGTCAGCAGTGTAATAAGCAAGATTACACACATAATCCATTGATCACCCAAGTGAGCGTAGGGCGTTAAACCTTGCATCGGAGTGATTTTTTCTGTTAACACTGTTGTCGTAAACAATGGCGCTTGTTTAATAATCCTGCCTTTAGAATCAATAAACGCAGTTACCCCAGTATTGGTTGCCCGCGCCATGTAACGCCCAGATTCTAACGCCCGCATCGCAGCGATTTGCAGATGCTGATGTGGCTCAAATGAATTCCCAAACCACGCATCATTGCTCACATTAACCAAAAAGGCGGCCTCGGCTAAAAAGTCTCTGCTCGCATCACCAAAGGCATCTTCATAACAAATTGAAGTGATAAACGGATACCCTGCCGCTGTTAATAATGCTTGTTGCTTACCACCTGGCGTAAAATCGCCTAAACCAATCCGTAATTGTTTAAGAATAAATCCTGACACGGGTTGCCAAGGCATGTATTCCCCAAAAGGCAGTAAATGATCTTTTCGATAAATAGCTTGCTGCTCACCTAGGGCAAACACTGCATTATAAATTTCCTTTTTCTCAAGATTTGCCAAGGGCAGACCAATAATAATATCCACCCCATGCTCTTTGGCAGCACTTTGCAACGGCTCAATAAAAATTTCCTCCACCTCATTGTAAAAGGCAGGAATAGCCGTTTCTGGCCAAATAATGACCTCAGAATCCCAATGCGCCTCCGTTAATTGCCGATAACGCAGCATGGTGTTTAACTTGGATTTGGCTAACCATTTTTGATCCTGAGCAATATTGCCCTGAATTAAAGACACTTGAAAAGGTTCGCCTCTTGGCGAAGTCCAATTGATGTTTGTTAATAAACTTCCCGCGCCCCACAGGACTAACACAATGCCTGCTGCTCGCCATCGCCAGTGTGCTTGCGTCACAGCTAAAGTCAGTAACGCCGCAGTGATAACCAATAAATAACTGGTTCCATAAGCCCCTACAACAGGAATGTACCCTGCTAGTGGCGTTGCTAATTGTGAATAAGCACCTAATAACCAAGGAAAGCCATTAAGTAATAACACCCCACGAAAATAATCGACGGCTACCCATAACCCAGCAAGCACCAGCACGTTCCGATGCACTCGCAAGCGAACACTCATTAATCCAAGCATGGCTGGAAATAATGCCCAAAATGCCACAAATAACGCAGTGATTGCACTAGCACTGTAGCGATCAACCCCCCCAAACTCATGAATACTGATGTAAACCCACGACACCCCAAAGCCAAATGCTCCCAGACCAAACATATAACCACAGCCAAAAGCACGCAGCGGTGTAGCATGATGCCAAAGATAAAATAAAAGGCTTAACGCCAGTACGGTTAAATACGCAAAACTCATCGGCGCAAAACCAAGGGCAAATAACACACCAGCACTGAATGCAACGAGATATTTAAAAGATAAATGAGAAGTCAACATGAGGAAAAAGTAAGTTAAATCAAGAGAGCTAAACAATACCATGTTTTTATCTGCATCTTGTTTCCAAAATATTTAGTTAATAGATAAATTAGAAAATACTGAATTGCTAGCGCGAGTCAGTACATATTAGGTTTCAGCAAGTAAGTCACGATACAGCACTATGTTGTGATGTAAATCACCCATGAGGTGATTTTTTTAATTTCATAATAAATTACTTGGGATTTAGTTGAAGTAATATGAAAAAATAATTAAAGTGACACTTGGTATAACAACCTATCACACCTATGTAAAAGAGGATTAACTCATGAAAATAACAAAAAAAATCACGCTAATGGTCATGCTAGTTGCTGTTTTTGGCCACGTTTCTAGTTATGCTTATTCACCTGAAGAACTTAAAAAAGACTGTAAAAAACCTAGATTTACAGATTTTACTTTAGCCCCCTATTTGGCAGCAGATAATAATCAAATTCCTGCTGAAGCCACATTTTCTTTTAAAGTCTCAGTATGGACTGACCCAAGCACAATAAAAGTAACGGCAAAGGGTCAAGAAATCCCCTTTAAAGTAGAATCAAACAGCACTTTTCATAAAGTGAATAGCCAATTACCGGCGACACTTAATGGTGAATTTGTAAGACTTAATGTCTACGCTGAGGCCGTATTAGGCTGTGATGCGTCTACGGGTTGGCTAATAAAAATTGCACAACCTAGTCATTAATCAACTACGCTAAATTGACATAAAAAAAGGGGATAGCACTCGTGCTTCCCCTTTTTTATAGCAACTAAAATTATCTAAACGCTGACTAAAGCCTTTAATAATTTCAGTGTATTACACGTTTTTTAACGCTAAGACATCTTGCATGTCATACAATCCGTTGGCTTTGTTTTGCAACCAGAGTGCAGCACGTACCGCACCTTTAGCAAAAGTCATACGACTGGTCGCTTTGTGTGAAATTTCAATAATTTCACCTTCATCAGCAAACATCACGGTGTGTTCGCCAATAATATCGCCAGCGCGAATGGTTGAAAAGCCAATGGTTTTTCTATCACGCTCACCAGTATGGCCTTCGCGTCCATAAACGGCATGGGTTTTCAAGTCTCTGTTTAAGGTCTCAGCAATCACTTCACCCATGCGTAACGCAGTACCTGAGGGCGCATCGACTTTATGGCGATGATGTGCTTCAATAATTTCAATATCAGAATATTCACCCATAACCTGCGCGGTAATCGCTAATAATTTGAGTGCTAAATTTACCCCTACACTCATATTAGGTGCAAACACAATAGGTAAATCTTCAGCTATTTTTGCAATGTCATGCTTTTGTTGTGCACTAAAACCCGTGGTGCCGATGACAATTTTTTTGCCAAACTGCTGGCATTGCTGCAAAAGTTGCATTGAGGTTTCTGGGCGAGTGAAATCAATTAATACATCGAAGTCATTAATCACCTGAGATAAATCACTTAACACGTGAATACCCATCGCGTCTCTACCTAGTAACTCACCCACATCTTTACCCAGTGCTAAACTGTTAGCACGCGAGATTGCTGCTGTTAACTGGGCATTATCTTCAGCTAAGGTAGCGCTAAGTAAACATTGCCCCATACGACCTGATACACCAGCTATTGCAATACGTGTCATGATTAACCCGTTAATTTATCGAAAAAATTTTTCACTCCATCTGTCCACGAATGTTCTTGTGGGCTGTGAAATTTACCGCCGCCTGATAAGGATTCGCTTAATTTTTCAACTAAAGTTTTTTGTTCTTTAGTTAATTGGACGGGGGTTTCAATTTGAACTTTACATAATAAATCACCTATCGGACCACCACGCACAGGCTTTACACCTTTACCACGCAAGCGAAATTGTTTACCTGTTTGCGTTTCAGCAGGGATTTTTAAAACAACTTTTCCGTCTAAAGTAGGCACTTCTAATTCACCACCTAAACAGGCGGTTGGGAAACTAATGGGCATTTCGCAAAATAAATTTGCGCCATCACGACTAAAAATCGTGTGTGGTTTTACTTTAATTTCAACATACAAATCACCTGCTGGGGCACCACGTTCCCCTGCCTCACCCTCGCCTGCTAAACGAATCCGATCACCGGTATCGACGCCGCCAGGGATTTTGGCTGATAAAGTTTTCGTTTCTTGAACACGCCCATGACCATTACATTTAGCACAAGGATCTTTGATTTGTTTACCACTGCCACGGCAGGTAGGGCAAGTTTGTTGCACCGAGAAAAAACCTTGCTGCATCCGTACTTGACCATGACCATGACACATTGAGCAGTTGCTTGCCGTAGTGCCTTTTTTAGCACCAGAACCTTTACAGTCATCACACGCCACTAATACCGGAACGCGGATTTTTGCATCGGTTCCAGTTACCGCTTCTTCAAGCGTAAGTTCTAAGTTATAACGCAAATCTGAGCCACGCTGTACACCACCACGAGCGCGACTAGCCCCAAAGATGTCACCAAATACGTCACCAAAAATATCACTAAAACCGTCTGCTCCCCCTGGTCGTCCACCCATTGATGGATCGATACCCGCATGACCAAATTGATCGTAAGCGGAACGTTTTTTGGGGTCAGATAAGATTTCATAAGCTTCTTTTACTTGCTTAAATTTAACTTCTGCTGCTTCAGGATTATCTGCATTTCTATCAGGATGAAATTTCATCGCTAAACTGCGATATTTCTTTTTTATTTCAGCATCGCTGGCATTGCGGTCGATGCCGAGAACCTTATAAAAATCTTCTTTTTCTGCCATGACTTAGTATTAACTCTTGTTAGATAGGGAGGTGAGTTGAGTTATAAAAGATTCAAAGGGAAATCAATGCAAACAATGTACTGATAATAAGTAAAGCATGCGTGCATAACGTGTTACCCCATTTGAAAATTAGGGCTACCAACTTAACACGAGACACAGAACAAGGCTTAACCTTTAATCGTGTCCTGCTTTAAGTTGGTAGCCAAAATTAGGGACTATCTTTTTAACATTATGAGTAGTAATGGGAGCGGCTAATCCCGCTCCCATCCTGGAAATAAAACGTTGACTCAACTATTGAAAGTTATTTATCTTCTTTAACTTCTTCAAATTCAGCATCGACAACGCCATCATCGCTAGCATGTGATGCAGAAGCATGCTCGGCATTATCAGCCTCAGCATTGTCTTTTTGTGCATACATACGTTCGGCTAGTTTACCTGATAATTCAGTCAACTCGTTCGTTTTAGCATCGATTGCCTCTTTATCTTCAGTTTTAAGAACGTCTTTTAAGGCATTAATTGCATTTTCAATGGCTGTTCTTTCTTCTGAATCCATTTGCTCAGCAAATTCTTTTACTGATTTTTCAGTCGCATGAATCATGCCTTCAGCATGGTTTCTTGCGTGAACTAACTCAGTTAATTTACGATCTTCATCAGCATGGGCTTCGGCGTCTTTAATCATACGTTGCACTTCATCGTCTGATAATCCACTTGAGGCTTTGATAATAATTGATTGTTTTTTACCGGTTGCTTTATCTTTTGCTGAAACATTTAAAATACCATTTGCATCAATATCAAAGGCTACTTCAACTTGTGGAATACCCCGTGGTGCAGGTGGAATGTCGGCTAAATCAAAACGTCCCAAAGATTTATTAGCAGACGCTTTTTCGCGCTCACCTTGTAACACATGCACAGTAACCGCTGTTTGATTATCATCAGCTGTAGAAAAAACTTGTGAAGCATTGGTAGGAATGGTCGTATTTTTTTCAATTAGTTTTGTCATCACACCGCCCATTGTTTCAATACCCAATGACAAAGGAATAACATCCAATAACAACACATCTTTTACTTCACCACCTAATACACCTGCTTGAATGGCTGCACCTAATGCTACGGCTTCATCAGGGTTGACATCTTTACGTGGTTCTTGGCCAAAAATGCTTTTAACCATTTCTTGCACTTTAGGCATTCTTGTTTGCCCACCCACTAAAATAACATCATTAATTTCGCTTGCTGATAAGCCCGCGTCTTTCAACGCCATTTCACAAGGGCCTTTAGTGCGATTAATTAACTCTTCAACTAAGGCTTCTAATTTTGAACGCGTCAATTTAACGTTTAAATGTTTTGGCCCTGAAGCGTCAGCGGTAATATAAGGTAAGTTAACATCTGTTTGTTGACTTGATGATAATTCGATTTTAGCTTTTTCAGCCGCTTCTTTTAAGCGTTGTAAAGCTAAAGGATCTTTATGAAGGTCTACGCTACTTTCTTTTTTAAATTCACTTGCAAGAAATTCAATGATACGTGAATCAAAATCTTCGCCGCCTAGGAATGTATCACCATTAGTTGATAACACTTCAAACTGATGTTCACCATCTATTTCAGCTATTTCAATGATTGAAATATCAAAGGTACCACCACCTAAATCATAGACTGCGATTTTAGTATCGCCTTTAGGTTTATCCATACCAAACGCAAGCGCCGATGCCGTTGGCTCATTGATGATACGTTTAACTTCTAAGCCGGCAATACGCCCCGCATCTTTAGTGGCTTGACGCTGTGAATCATTAAAATAAGCAGGCACGGTAATAACTGCTTCAGTAACGGTTTCCCCTAAATACGCTTCTGCATCTTTTTTTAATTTCATTAAAACGCGAGCAGAAATCTCAGGTGCGGCCATTTTTTTATTGTGGACTTCAACCCATGCGTCACCGTTTTCAGCTTCGACAATATGATAAGGCACCATTTTAATATCTTTTTGCACTGCATCATCTTTAAAGCGACGACCAATTAATCGTTTGATAGCAAACAGTGTATTGGTTGGATTAGTGACTGCTTGACGTTTTGCTGATTGCCCAACTAACACCTCATCATCACTGGTGAAGGCAATAATTGAAGGGGTAGTACGCGCACCTTCACTGTTTTCAATAACACGCGCTACGCCATTTTCCAATACTGCAACACATGAGTTTGTTGTTCCTAAATCTATACCAATTATTTTAGCCATTGAATTCTCCAAACTTGACAATTATAAAATGTAAATACTTAACCCGATAATAGGGTCGTTTTTTTTGATTTCAAGCTTTTAACGTTAAGCCTGTGTATCGATACTGGTTTTTGCCACCACGACCATTGCAGGACGTAATAATCGACCATTAAGTAAGTAGCCTTTTTGAAATACATTGACCACTGTATTGGGAGCAGCGCCTTCTACTTCCTGCATTGCCATGGCTTGATGATGCTCGGCATTAAACAGTTGACCGACTGGATCAATCGTTTCAATATTAAATCTTGCTAACGCAGATTCAAATTGTTTAATGGTTAATTCACTGCCTTGGCGAAATTTGTTTACTTCGTCACTGTCGCCATTGGCGGCATGTAATCCCAACACTAAGCTATCTAATACGGGCAATAATTCTTTAGCAAAATTGGTTAAAGCAAACTTATGCGCATCTTCTAAGTCTTTTTTAGTTCTTTTTTTCAAGTTATCCATGTCTGCTTGAATGCGCAACACTTTTTCCCAATGCTCGGTAGCCTTTGCTTTTTCAATAGCAAGCTCTTGTTTTAACTCGTCTATTGTATATTCATGCTCGATAATTTCAGTGTGTTCAGCCTGTTCATTGATTACATTGTCTGCGCTTACCTCGCTTTCAAGCGGCTCGTGCATCGTTGTTTCTTCGTCAATACCGCTTATTATATTTTCCTGCTCAGTCGTCATTTCTCTATACCTTGGCTGTTGGTTAAGTCCCCTAAAATGGGGGTGGTGATTTTGGATTCAAGGCAGCACCTAATAATTTTGCCGTGACATCCACATAAGGAATAATTTTTTCATACGCCATTCTGGTTGGACCAATGACACCTAGCACGCCTACTACTTCATTGTCTACCGAGTATGCTGAAGTCACCAAACTGCAATGATCAAATGCTTGATAACCCGATTCTTCACCAATGAAAATTTGCACACCTTCTGTTTTCATACATTGGTCTAATAAATGAATGACGCCTTGTTTTTGATTAAAGGCTTCAAAGAGTGTTTTTAAACGCTCTGTCGTGGCTAATTCTGAAAACCCCATTAAATTAGTTTCACCTGCCAAAATATAATCTTCTTTAGTTTTATCTTGATCAAAGCTTTCATGCGCCATTTTAATAACCTCTAACATGCCTTCATTGAGATGCTGTTGATCAAACTGCATTTCTTTAATCAGCGACGTGCGTAAATACTCCAAACTGCGACCTGAATAATGGGTATTAAGGTAATTTGCGGCGTGTTGTAAATCAGTCACTGAAAATTCTTTCACCGTATGAATAATTTTGTTATGAACTTCCTGTTCATTAGTGACAAAAATAACTAAGACACGATTATGGGATAAAGGCAAAAACTCAATATGGCGTAAACAGACAATTTCATGACGCGGCAAGGTGACAACTCCGGCCATTTGAGTCAGTTCAGCAAGTAATTTTGATGCTGCACCCAGCATATCATTCGCATCGTTCGTGGCAGATAACCCTTCTTGCATGCGCACTAATACTTGCTCGTCTAAGGGCTTAACGGTGACTAATGTGTCAACAAATAAACGATAGCCGGTAATGGTAGGTACCCGACCAGAAGAAGTATGCAGCGAATGCACTAGCCCTAAATCTTCTAAATCAGCCATGACATTTCGAATGGTAGCTGGGCTAAGTTTTAATTCTGAATCTTTTGATAAGGCACGCGATCCTACTGGCTGACCATCTGAGATATAACGCTCAACCAAGGTTTTTAGTAACTGTAAGGAGCGTTCATTAAGATGGTGAAAATTTTGGTTCACAAATTTAACCTTTTGGTCGTCTCACGAAGATAGCTAATCAATTAGCTTGTTTCGCCGTAAATAATGCTAATTGCTCTTGCGTAGCTTCTTGTTGGTAAGTATCTTTCCATTGCGCATAAGGCATTCCGTAAATTTTTTCTCTCGCTGTTTCATAATCTATCGCCAATTCTTTTTCCTGAGCCGCCTCAACATACCACTTAGCTAAACAATTCCGACAAAAGTCAGCAAGATTCATTAACTCAATATTTTGTATGTCTGGATGACTTTGTAAGTGAACCAGCAAACGTCTAAAAACGGCTGCGTCTAACTCAGTTTGTGTGGCATCTTGCATACTTTTCTCCATCGTAACGTAGGTGTTTTTTAGGTCTATTTTTAATAGGTGGGGCATAAAAATTTAATTTCAAGGACATAACAAAAAACCATACTGTCAGGTAACCTCTTCGTTAAACATTCATCACACCACTTAATTAAGTACAGTGAGATTAACCATGAGGGCGATAAATAACTGAATTTAAAAGCTAACACCCTGTTTAAAAAATTTATTTTACCCTTAACAAGGCTAATACCAGCGGTATACTTACACCTCATCTTTTGTTTAATTATGGTGAGTTTGCAATATTACGTTAAAATGCACGTAACTTAGGGTGCTGGCTGATTCTTTAATCGTAACACCACGTAAGTTATAATGCCGTTTATCATTAATCAGTATGTTTAACTCATCAATTTTGGGATTTAATTGGTAACTTCATGAGAATTCACAGTTCATCATTGACCATAACGCCGGCCAGACTGACGCATCAGTCTGCCACTAAAAACCGTGCGACTTCACCATCTGAACCAACTCAAGTCAATAATACCCGTGGCAATGCAATCCCTAATGCCGCCAAGGTAGAACAGGTTTCAGCTACTGCTCCTGTCCGTGATAATTCCGCTAACTCAACTGAACACTATCAACCTACTGATAAAAACACGCGTAACGCCCTGAATGCTTATCAACGTTTTTTAACTCAACCCTTTCAAACTTCTGATTCTCTCCTTTCAAGCGTCGATGTCTACGCTTAATATTTAGTATTTTTCTCATGAAACAAGCCTTAGATTTTATTCCTGTCCTGCTATTTTTTATCGCCTATAAATTTTACGATATTTACGTGGCAACTGCGGTCGTGATGATTGCCACCCTATTGCACGTTACCTATACGTGGTTTCGCTATCGTAAAGTGGAAACCATGCAATGGATAACCCTAGGTTTAATCATTATCATGGGCGGTGCAACCTTATATTTACAAGATGAACAATTTATCAAATGGAAGCTTTCGATCATTGAGTGGTTATTTGGTCTGGCTTTTTTAGGTAGTCAATTTATCGGTAACAAACCTTTTGTAGAGCGCATTATGTCAGCCAATATTAGTTTGCCAGACAATGTTTGGAAACGCTTAAATCTGCTATGGGCCAGTTTTTTTATGAGTGTAGGTTTTATCAATTTATACGTCATGTACAATTTTTCTACAGATGAATGGGTGACCTTTAAAACCTTTGGTGTGCCAGGTTTGCTGGTTATTTTTATAGTTGCTCAAATGTTTTTTTTATATAAATATATTCCCCAATCGGAGAAATAACATGCTTTACGCCATCATAAGTGAAGATGTTGATAATAGCTTGACCCTACGTATGTCAGTAAGACCAGCACATATAGCGCGCCTTCAAGACCTACAAGATGCAGGAAAATTAGTCCTTGCTGGCCCCTTTCCTGCCATTGATTCCAATCATCCTGGTGATGCAGGCTTTACCGGTAGTTTAATTGTTGCTGAGTTTTCAGAGCTTAGCGCTGCTGAGCACTGGGCAAATACTGATCCATATTTCATTGCGGGCGTTTTTGCTCGCGTCACTGTTAAACCCTTTAAACAAATTTTTCCACAATGACTACTGAACTCATTAAACAAAGTTTAACGCTTGCCTTTACACCAGAAATTCTGGAAATTATTGATAGTAGTGCGGCTCATGCCGGTCACGCTGGTGCGCGTGCTGGTGGTGGTCATTACCATGTCACTATTGTTGCTGACGCGTTTGAAGGTAAATCTGCCGTACAACGGCATCAACTCATTTATCAGGCACTTGGTGACTTGATGAAACAACAAATTCATGCCCTTGGCATTAATGCTCTCTCACCCTCTGAAAAATAAAGGAAATAAACAAATGAAAAAAACATATATTCCCTTACTGGTTATAGGCACAAGTCTTATTGCCGTAGGTTGCGATCAAAAATTACCCAACACGGCTGCACCTGCTGCTGCAACATCAACAGCAGCGCCTGTTGTTGAAAAAGCCGATGCGATTGCCTCAGTAAATGGCAAATATATTCCTAAAAGCACCTTAGTTAATCTTGAAAAAGAAATTGCAATGCGTGGCCAAGGTCAAAGTATTCCAAAAGAAAAATTAATTGAAGAATTAATTCAGCGTGAATTGTTGGTGCAAGATGCTGAAAAGAAGAATCTTGATAAAACACCTGAAGTCTTGGCAAATGTTGATGATGCAAAAAAATCAATTTTGACTCAGGCTGAGGTCCAAGAATTTATGAAAAATAACCCCGTTACTGATGCTGAAGTTAAAGCAGAATATGACACTAAAGTTGCGGGTGAAAAAGCGATTGAATACAAAGCGCGACACATTTTAGTAAAAACTGAAGCTGAAGCTAAAAAATTGCTTGCTGAATTAGACAAAGGTGCTGACTTTGCTAAATTAGCAGATAAAAATTCATTAGATGGCAAAGAATCACAAAATGGTGGTGACTTAGGTTGGTTTGTTGCCAGTCAAATGGTTGAGCCTTTTTCAAAAGCAGTCATGGCATTAGAGAAAGGTAAATACACAACTGCACCGGTACAAACTCAATTTGGCTGGCACATTATTTTAAGAGAAGATTCACGTCCGCAAACACCACCACCCTTGGAAGCAGTTAAAGAGCAGCTAACCCCTTTCTTGCAACGTAAAAAATTGCAAACAATGATTGAAAACTTACGCAAAGATGCAAAAGTTGAAATCTTAGTTCCTTTAAAAGATGAGCCTGCTAAAGTCCAAGAAGCTCCGGCTGAAATTGCACCCGCACTACCTGAAGAAGCTATTCCTGAAGAAGCAACTACTGAAACTACGCAAGCAGTAGAAGAAAAAGCAGCTGTAGTAGAAGAAAAAACACCTGCTGAAAAACCAGCAGAAAAAGCTAAAAAAGAAGAAAAAAAGCACTAAGCCAACGCCCGCATTTATAACTATAAGTTGTGCAAAGGGCGAGTTAATCGCCCTTTTTTTTATATAATTTTTTCTACATAACTGATTAGCAACTGTACCTGACGCTGACCACGGTATTCATTAGCTTCTAGTTTATACACTGCCTTAATTTGTCTTAGCCCTAGCCATTGCTCAGTTTGGTCCACAAAAAAAGCAATCGCATCGATTAAAACATGCCCTTTTGGTTGACGTAATACAAATTTCAAATGCCGTTGCCCAACAATCCGCACTTGAATAACGTCAAATACCCCATGAAATAAAGGCTCTGGAAAGGTTTGCCCCCACGTTGCCGCCTGTTGCAATACATCTGCGGTAACAAGTGTTAATTCATCTTCTGTTAATTCACCATCAGTGAGTATTTTTTGTTCTAAATCCACACTGTTTAAGCGTTGCGTGACGATCTCATTAAATGCCAACACAAATGCTGGATAATCATGCAGCATAATGGTTAACCCAGCGGCCATCGCATGACCACCAAATTTAGATAAAATTTTAGGGTGAGCCGTGGCAATATCACTTAACACATCACGAATATGCAAACCGTGAATAGAACGCGCCGAGCCTTTTATTTCGCCGTCTATAGCACCTTGCGTAACGGGTGCAAAAGCAATGACTGGACGATGTAATTTATCTTTCATTCGCGCAGCTAAAATGCCAATAACACCTTGATGCCAGTCCTTATTATACAAACACACGCCTGCAGAAGCATAGTGAGCATCCATAAGCTGTAATTCCGCCAGTAACCCCATTGCTTCCTGTTTCATCTGCTCTTCAACTTCACGACGTTCGGTATTTAACTGATCTAATAATAATGCCGAATGCTTAGCCAGTTCATGATCATCTGTTAATAAACACTCAATACCCAACGCCATCGTATCCATGCGCCCAGCGGCATTTAAACGGGGGGCAATGGTGTACCCTAAATCGCTTGTTGACAGCGTGGCAGGATTTTTCCCAGCCACCGTAATTAACGCCAAGAGACCTGGATGACATTGCATAGTACGAATTCGCAACAACCCCTGATGAACCAAAATTCGATTGGTCTGATCTAATGCCACCACGTCTGCTACTGTGCCTAAGGCTACAAAATCAAGTAACTGCGCTAAATTTGGTTCAGCAAGTTGTTGCTCAGTGAACCAGTTTTTTTCACGTAGGCGACTTCGTAACGCCATTAGCACGTAAAAAATAACCCCCACTCCAGCTAACGACTTACTAGGAAAGAGGTCATCCTGTAAATTAGGATTAACGATAGCTGCGGCCTCAGGCAGTTCATTACCCGGCAAATGATGATCAGTAATTAAGACCTTAATGCCCAAGGCATTCGCCGTTGCCACCCCCTCAATACTAGAAATGCCATTATCCACCGTGATAATAATGTCTGGATGTTGTAATTTAACTAACTCAACAATTTCTGGAGTTAAGCCATAACCGTATTCAAAACGATTAGGCACAACAAAATCAACATAACGCGCTCCTAAAGCACGTAAACCTTTAATTGCCACAGCACAACTGGTTGCGCCATCGGCATCAAAATCAGCCACAATGGTTATTCTTTGTTGCCATACAAGTGCCTGTGTTAAGACCTCAACCATTGTTGTCATCCCTGATAATAACCACGGTGAAGGTAATTTAAGCAAACGGCGATCAAGCTCCTCTTCTGCATAAACACCACGCGCAGCAAAAATTCGTTGCAATAAAGAAGAGCGCTCGAATAACGACGTCGCATGATTAGAAAGCGGACGTGTCACTATCAATTTTTTTACACTTTGAGAATACATTAAGAAGCTGCTGTTAAGAAAGCGAGGCCTACACACGTCGCATGGTGAAAAATTAACCAGCATTATAACTGCTAAGCCTTGTCAAGGTTAGGTCGTAATAAGCCAGTGCGTATCATTAAAACTAACAGTTAAAGCCCTCTGATTAGTTGTGTTGTTCCAGTTATTCGCCCGTATAACACTTAAAGATGCCGAAATTTAAATTTCATAAAAAAAATACTGATTAGCCCGTGTTTGTTTAGTACCATGACTTTAAGACACGCATTCACTGCTTTCGTGAATGTTGCTTTGTTTCACTTTACCTCACACCTTATTTTGTTATTACCTGTTAAAGGAGTATTTCCATGCTAAAGACGTATCGTAACCATGTCGCTGAACGTGCTGCCGAAGGCATTGTGCCCAAACCTTTGGATGCTGAACAAACCGCTGCTTTATGTGAGCTCATTACGCATCCACCTGAAGGCGAAGACACGCTCTTTTTATTAGATTTACTGGCTAATAGAATCCCTGCAGGCGTTGATGAAGCCGCGTATGTAAAGGCAGGTTTTTTAGCGGCAATTGCCAAAAATGACGCACACTCCCCTATTTTATCTGCGGAAGATGCCACCGTTTTATTAGGCACTATGTTAGGCGGTTATAACGTTGCCCCCTTAATTGATTTATTAGACATTGCCGCGCTAGCACCCTTAGCTGCAAAAGCGTTAGCTCACACCTTATTAGTCTTTGATGCCTTTCATGACGTTCATGCCAAAGCCAAAGCTGGCAATGACTATGCCCAACAAATTATGCAAGCGTGGGCAGACGCCGAATGGTTTATCAGCAAACCCAGCGTCCCTGAAAAATTAACCGTGACCGTTTTTAAAGTCACCGGTGAAACCAATACCGATGACTTATCGCCCGCACCTGATGCGTGGTCACGCCCTGATATTCCTTTACATGCTAAAGCAATGTTAAGCATTCCACGCGAGGGCATTAGTAATGCAGAACAGCAACTTTCTGAATTAAAACAAAAAGGTTTCCCGATAGCGTATGTGGGCGATGTGGTTGGCACAGGCTCATCAAGAAAATCAGCAACCAATTCTGTGCAATGGTACATAGGTAACACAATTCCTTTTATCCCCAATAAGCGTGATGGCGGCGTGTGCATTGGTGGAAAAATCGCACCCATTTTCTTTAACACTATGGAAGACTCTGGCGCCTTACCTCTTGAATGTGATGTTACGCGCTTACTCATGGGTGATGTCATTGACATTTTTCCTTACCAAGGCGTTATTAAACGCCATGACAGTGAAGAAATCGTTTGTCAATTTTCTTTAAAGACCGACGTGATTCTTGATGAAGTGCGTGCGGGTGGACGCATTCCCTTGATTATTGGTCGTGGCTTAACCGATCGAGCAAGAAAAGCGATGGGCTTAACTATTTCTACGGTATTTAATCGCCCCTCTAGTCAATCTGCTGAAGCGCCAAGTAAAGGCTTTACCTTAGCGCAAAAAATGGTAGGGCGAGCCTGTGGTGTGGCTGGGGTGCGTCCACATACCTACTGTGAACCACACATGACTACCGTAGGCTCACAAGACACCACGGGGCCGATGACTCGCGATGAATTAAAAGATTTGGCCTGTTTAGGCTTCTCAGCAGACTTAGTTTTACAATCTTTTTGTCATACTGCAGCCTATCCAAAACCAGTGGATATTGCCATGCAACATAGCTTACCTGACTTCATCATGAATCGCGGCGGCGTGTCGTTACGTCCTGGAGATGGCATTATTCATTCTTGGCTAAATCGCATGTTATTGCCCGACACAGTAGGCACTGGCGGTGATTCACACACGCGCTTCCCGTTGGGTATTTCATTTCCAGCAGGTTCAGGTTTAGTTGCCTTTGCTGCGGCAACAGGCGTTATGCCCTTAGACATGCCTGAATCAGTATTGGTGCGTTTTAGTGGACAAATGCAGCCCGGCATAACACTGCGCGACTTAGTCAATGCCATCCCGTATGTGGCCCTACAAAAAGGCTTATTAAGCATTGCTAAAACCGCCAAGAAAAAT
>Ga0265593_1000482_pt1 | contig 22176 bp, 20 predicted proteins | sample saktaG_8_FD_190136 | JGI IMG/M metagenome (GOLD analysis project Ga0265593, IMG submission 190136) | Saline water microbial communities from Sakinaw Lake, British Columbia, Canada - sak_2011_5_24_36m | ecosystem: Environmental > Aquatic > Non-marine Saline and Alkaline > Saline ...
CGACGGCCATTTCAGCAAGTAACCCTGAACTTATTAGAGCACGTGAACTTGGTATCAGCGTTCTAACTCGAGCAGCTGCACTTTCGATTTTGATGTCAGACTCAACTAGTATTGCAGTTGCAGGTACTCATGGAAAGACCACAACATCTTCCATGTTGGCCGTTGCATTACAGGCCTGTGGCGCCGATCCCTCATTTGCTATCGGCGGCACGATAACCGCCTCTGGTTCAAATGCCCATCGAGGGACGGGTGAAATCTTTGTTGCAGAGGCCGATGAATCCGATGGATCTTTTATTGAATACCACCCGTTTGCCGCCATTGTTACAAATGTAGAACATGACCATGTTGACTTTTTTGCGACGCCGGAGGCCGTTGAAAACGCCTTCAAAGCCTTTGCCGCAACGATAGATCCAGATGGTTTTCTCACATACTGCGCCGATGACAATGGAGCTCTAAAGCTTGCCGAGCAGACAACTGGGATTACGCGGATCTCTTATGGAGTGCGCGAAGGAAGTGATCTAACGTTGGATTCCATCGAGCTTTTAGCGATGGGTTCTCACGCACGTGCAATTTGGCATGGCAAAAGCATAGGTTTTATAGAGTTACAGGTTCCTGGGCATCACAACTTACTTAACGCCGCAGCCGTGCTAGCAACGGGATTGCAACTTGGATTTAATGCCGCAGACTTGCTGCAAGGTTTAGCGGTCTTCCGCGGTACTGGACGTCGTTTTGAAGTCAAGGGAACGGTCCACGGTGTACGAGTAATAGATGATTATGGCCATCACCCAACAGAAATCGATGTAACGCTCCGAGCTGCACGCAGATATGCCGGAGATGGACGACTAATCGTTATCTTCCAACCCCACCGATATTCGCGTACGCAAGCCTTTGCCTCAGGCTTTGCCCAATCACTTGCCCTTGCCGACCGGGCGATAGTTCTTGAAATCTATGCGGCAAGTGAAAAACCGATTCCAGGGGTGACAGCGAAGATGATTACGGATTTGATGAGTGGCGGAGAATACATTCCGAATTTCATTGAAGTCACAGATAGTGTCATCGAACGTGCAGAGCCCGGTGATGTGATTATCACTCTTGGTGCAGGAGATGTAAGTTCGTTAGCACCCATCATTGTTGATGGATTGATTAGACGTTTTGGCTAAATGAAAAAGCACAGAGTATTTCTTGCAATCGCTATCCTTATTTTTGCGGTTGCGACATATGTATTGGGATGGTCTACATTTTTTACAGTCAGTGCCGTCCAAATTCAAGGCACAAACGCGTACATGTCATCATCAGTGGTAATTGGTGAGAAATTGGCCCGAGTGGAGCCTCGTGCGGTTGCAGCCGAGTTTGAGAAAATTTCCTGGATTAAGAGTGCACAAGTCTCAAGAAATTGGATAAGTGGAAAAGTTACTATCACTCTCACCGAGCGCATTCCTGTGGCTATATATAACGATCGTGCAATAGATGCCGAAGGTGTGAGCTTTCCAGTTCCGGCCCAAAATCCAGAGAACCTCCCACGCATCCAATCAGCCACGATTGGGTCTGCAATTTCAGCAGCTACATTCTTTGTAGAACTACCGAAAGAAATTGCCTCCGCAGTGACATTAATTAAAGTTCGTAGCGGCGAGTCATATGTGTTAGAGATTATTGATGGCACAAAATCCCTTGAAGTTATCTGGGGCCAAAACGAGGAGAACGTGCTAAAAGCTAAGGTTTATAAGGCTTTGCTGGCTCAACCGGAGAATTCAAAAATACATAGATTGGATCTCACCGCTCCACATGCCCCGATCGTTAAATAGTAAATTCGACACGTAGAAAAATAAATCGAGTCGGTGTTTGCCTAACGGCTGTGCGCACTTTACGGTCTCCTCATAGAAAAACATTGAATTATAAGGCTCAAGTTGAGGTTTATGGTTCACAAGGAGGAGAAAAGTGGCTTCACCGCAGAATTATTTAGCAGTCATCAAAGTAGTTGGTATTGGTGGCGGTGGAGTAAATGCAATTAATCGCATGATCGATGTCGGACTTAAAGGCGTCGAGTTCATTGCAATAAATACTGATGCTCAACATTTATTAATGAGCGATGCCGATGTGAAATTAGATATCGGTCGTAAAACAACTCGAGGTCTCGGTGCAGGAATGGATCCAGAAAAAGGTCGCGCTGCCGCACTTGATCACGTAGATGACATTGAAGAGATTCTCCGCGGCGCAGATATGGTTTTTGTAACTGCAGGTGAAGGAGGCGGTACAGGAACTGGTGCAGCCCCTGTCGTTGCAAAGATTGCACGTGACCTTGGTGCATTAACAATCGGAGTCGTTACGCGTCCCTTTTCATTTGAAGCGAAACTTCGTGCGACTCAGGCCGATATTGGTATTGAAGCCCTACGTACTGAAGTTGATACTTTAATTGTTATTCCAAATGATCGCTTGCTAGCAATTTCAGATCGCACAATTACTTTGGCCGATGCATTCAAGAGTGCAGATCAAGTTCTCCTCTCGGGCGTACAAGGTATTACTGAAATTATTACTCAGCCAGGCTTGATCAATCTTGATTTCGCGGACGTGCAGGCCGTTATGTCTGGTGCAGGTTCTGCGCTCATGGGAATCGGTTCTGCCCGTGGAGAAAATCGTGCACTACGTGCCGCAGAACTCGCAATCTCTTCACCACTTCTTGAAGCCTCTATCGATGGCGCAATGGGTGTTTTGCTATCAATCTCTGGTGGTTCAGATTTGGGACTCTTTGAAGTTAATGAGGCCTGCGAACTTGTTCAATCTGCGGTTCATCCGAATGCAAAGTTTATTTTTGGTACAACTATTGATGACGCCCTTGGTGATGAGGTTCGAATCACTGTAGTTGCTGCAGGCTTTGAAGGCGGAGAACCTAAGCGGGTTTCAACTCCCGTAATTGATGCTTCAACGTTGAGCGGTAATGCAGATCCAATTGCATCCAATGACCCTCTTTCAGTCGCCCTTGAGCTTGGTGATGATCCAACACCTCGCCGACGCGTGACCTTTGAAGAGCTAGTTGCCGAAGATGAGATCGACGTCCCTGACTTCATGAAGTAAGGCGTTTTGCCAGCGATCTTTACAGACCGGCGCGGTGGCTCAAGCCTTGCGCCATATGAGTCATTGAATTTGGCGCTACATGTTGGCGATGATCCAGTAGTTGTAACGGAAAATCGCTCTCAGCTTTCTCGCATCGCGGACGACGTGCAGTTCATGAACCAAATCCATGGTGATTCATTTCTCGTCGTTGATAAGTTAGAGGCAGTTGATCCAACGTGCGATGCGTTAATCACTACTACTCCCGGTTTAGCTCTAGCGGTTTTAGTCGCCGACTGCATTCCACTACTTCTATCCTCGTCTAACGTAGTTGCCGCCGTACATGTTGGGCGTAAGGGCTTAGTGAGTTCACTTGTACTTTCGGTCGTAGAACAGATGCGCAGATTAGGTGCAGATTCAATACACGCCCAGCTAGGCGCATCTATCTGCGGACCGTGCTACGAAGTTCCAGCGAGCATGGCTGATGAGGTTTTAAACCTGCACCCAAGCGCCTTTGCACTTACGCGTGAAGGCAATCCAGCGCTGGATCTTCCAAAAGCATTGATAACCGAGCTAGTTGGTGAGGGTATTTCTTACGAGGCCTCAAGAATCTGCACGCTCGAGGATGATCTATATTTTTCATACCGACGCCATAATATTACTGGCCGAAATGCAGGAGTAATTTGGTTATGACTCGTCGGGCAGAAATCTCAGAGAATCTAGTCGATGTTCAAGAGCGAATAAAAACAGCTGCTAAAAGAGCTGAACGCAATATTGAGGATATTCATCTGATTGTCGTCACCAAAGGTTTTCCTGTAAGTGATGTTGAGATTCTAAAAGAGCTCGGGATTAATGAATTTGGCGAAAATCGCGACAGTGATGCAGCTGCGAAGGCGGCCCTTGTTGCCGGGACCTGGCATTTTCAGGGACAGATTCAGAGTAATAAATTGAAATCAATCTGCTCGTGGGCCAAGGTGATTCACTCTTTAGATGATTCACGCCACTTTGACATCATCAAAAAATCAGCACCTCATGCTTTAGAGATTTTTCTTCAAGTAAATCTCGATGGCTCAGAAAATCGTGGGGGAGCAACGGTTCAAACTCTCTATGGGCTTGCCGCCGAGGTACAGGAAGATCCGACCCATAGATTGGCTGGGCTGATGGCTGTTGCTCCACTAACTATGGAAACCGAGAGAGCCTTTGACCAACTGCGCTCCATCCACAATGCATTTTCCTTAGAATTTCCTAGCGCCAAAAACCTATCTGCTGGCATGAGCTCAGATTTCGAAATGGCAATCGCCTATGGCGCGACACATTTGCGTATAGGCAGTCAAATCATGGGTTCTAGGTAGTCCAAGAGGTAGCGTTTACCTATGGCTAATGCAATCAAGCGCGTCGCAAACTACTTAGGGTTGATGGATGACCCAGAGTTTGATACCCCGGTAAGTTCAAATGTTCCTGCAGTTCCAATGTCAAATGATGTTCGCATCAAAGCCCGCAACCCGCGCACCGTATCTTCAGTGATTAATTCAACGGTAGAAGTCGCTCCACAATTAGATCTTCCAGTTTTGGATCGCATCATTACATTGCATCCGCGTTTCTACAATGAGGCCCGAACAATTGGTGAACACTTTCGTCAAGGAAATCCAGTCATTATTAATTTAACTGATATGGATGAGTCTGAGCACAAGCGCCTTGTTGACTTTGCAAGTGGACTTGCATTTGGTCTTCACGGAACAATTGAGCGCGTTACGAAAAAGGTATTTTTAATCTCTCCAGCTAATCTTCAAGTTAGCACTGAAGATAAGTCAGCTGCGGCGCAAGCAAGTTTCTTTAACCAGAGCTGATTCTCATATGAGGTTAGGTTCAATTCTTTCATCTCTTCTTCAACTCTTTTTGTTTGCCCTTTTGGGACGCTTAATTCTTGATTACATTCGCATGTTCGCACGTAACTGGAAGCCAAGCGGAATATCGCTTTACTTAGTAGAAGCGGTTTATGCAATTACAGATCAACCTATGCGCTTTGTTGGTCGGTTTATCCCACCACTTCGCCTGGGCGCAGTAAGTCTAGATATGAGTTTTATAGTTCTCTTCTTTGGAGTTCAACTGTTAATGGGATTTGTCAAAGGGCTTTAGTAAGCGTTACGACTAATCCAAACTCGCTTTCATCTGTACTCATTGTGATGTCGCGCTCCATGGTTAAAGCCAATACTTCATCTTGAATATGTGAAGTGTGGGCCGCTATTGCATCGACGAACTCCTGTGTCGAATTCCATTTCACTGTAATTCGATCAGATATCTCAAAACCATCACTCTTGCGGCGTTCTTGGATAAAGCGAATAACTTCTCGCGCATGTCCAGCCAAAATAAGAACTGGCGTGAGTTCCAAATCGAGAGCGACGCTCTCTCCATCATGAGAGGCAACCATCCATCCACTCTTTGGCACTTCAGTAATGACTAGATCTTCAAATGCAATTTCCCAAGCGCCAACAGTGGTTTTACCCGATGCCCGCAGTGTTTTAACCAGTGTTGCTGCATCGCTAGCTGCAATTGCTTTAGCGATTTCTTGAACTGCGCCGCCAAATTTGGCGCCAAGAGTTTTAAAGTTTGCTTTGATAGTGATGTCGACCAAATCACCATCAGCGTTGGCGATATCTTCCAGGGCGATGACATTGAGTTCATCGGCTATTTGCTCCCGCATCTCTGATGGCAGTGCAGCCCAACCACTAGCGGCAATTAAAGCTCGTCCTAATGGCTGACGGATTTTAATTCCTGATTCTGCTCGAGAAGCACGGCCTAGTTCAACGATTCGACGCGTAAGTGCGACTTGTTGACTAAGTTCATTATGTATTGCCTCGATATTGGCGACTGGAAAATCGGAAAGGTGTACGGACACCGTTGTTCCTGTTTCAGTTGGTCGTACTAGCTCTTGCCAGACTTGTTCAGTAATAAATGGGACCATCGGAGCAAGTAACTGTGTGAGAGTTCTTAAGCACTCATGCAAAGTTGCCATGGCGCTAACGTCACCATCCCAGAAACGTCGTCGCGATCTACGCACGTACCAGTTAGAGAGATCGTCAATGAAGCGCGCTAATGCGCGACCGGCGATCTGTGTATCAAAACCCGTTAACGCTTCATCAACTTCGATGATCAATGAATTGAGTTCGGAGATTATCCATCGATCCATTAAGGGACGATCGGCAAGGGCTGGAGTTTGACTCAACTCAAAGTTAGAAGCATGCGCATAGAGAGAGTGGAAGGAAACAGTGTTCCAGTACGTCAAGAGAGTTTTCCTGACCACTTCATTTATTGCATCATGCCCAACGCGACGGCTGGCCCATGGCGATCCAGCTGCCAACATGTACCAACGCACTGCATCGGCGCCATGTTGATCCATTAGAGCCATTGGCTCTAATACATTTCCTACATGCTTGCTCATTTTGCGACCATCTTTATCCAGGATATGGCCAAGGCACAAAACGGTTTTGTAAGAGGATTTGTCAAAGACCAAGGTTCCAATTGTCATTAATGTGTAGAACCATCCACGAGTTTGATCGATTGCCTCAGCGATAAAGTCGGCTGGGTAAGCGGCCTTAAACTTTTCTACGGAACCCTCTTTATGAGGATATCCCCACTGTGCAAATGGCATTGCACCTGAGTCATACCAGCAGTCAATTACTTCTGGAACGCGCACCATAGTGGATGAACATTCGGCACATCCGAAAGTTATGTCGTCAACAAATGGACGATGAGGGTCGAGGTTGGATAACTCTTTGCCAGCTAGTGCGCCTAACTCTTTGAGTGAATCAACGCAGATCTCATGTTTATTTTCACAGCGCCAGATAGGAAGCGGTGTACCCCAATAGCGATTACGTGAAAGCGCCCAGTCAATATTGTTATTGAGCCAATCGCCATAACGGCCATCCTTAATAGTTTCGGGATGCCAGTCAGTAGCTGCATTTTCACGCAGTAGAGCATCCTTGATCGACGTTGTGCGGATGTACCAAGAAGGTTGGGCGTAATACATAAGTGCTGTGTGACAGCGCCAGCAATGGGGATATGAGTGCTCATATGGTTGATGCTTATAGAGCGAGCCGTTGGCCCTTAACTCTTTTACCAAGGTTTTATCGGCATCCTTAAAAAACATTCCTCCCACTACTGGAACATCAGGTAGAAATTTTCCATCGGCAGCTATTGGATTAACTACAGGCAGTCCGTATGAGCGACATACGGCTAAGTCATCTGCTCCAAAGGCGGGGGATTGATGCACTAATCCGGTTCCATCTTCAGTCGTGACGTATGTGGCAAGAACAACGTAATGCGCATCTGGAATATCGACATAGTTAAATGGACGCGTATATGTAGTGTGCTCTAACTCTTTTCCAAGTACTCGCTTAATAATCTTCTTTTCGCCCTTAAGGCTATCTATGAGAGCTTCGGCGACGATGAGAACTTCGCTCGCTTCCTCATCTGTAACTTCAACAACGACGTAGTCAACATCTGGATGAACGGCGATGGCAGTATTTGATACCAAAGTCCATGGAGTGGTTGTCCAAACAAGAAGTGAAGCATGTAGAAGGGAAAGTTCACCGGATGTCACTGGGAATCTAACGAAGACCGATGGATCGGTAATAGTTTCATAACCTTGAGCTAGCTCGTGATCGGATAATCCAGTTCCACAGCGCGGACAGTAAGGAGCGACTCGATGATCTTGTACGAGAAGGCCTTTTTTCCAAATCTCTTTAAGCGACCACCACACACTCTCGACGTACTCAGGTGACATCGTCCAATAAGCCTGATCGAAATCGACCCAGAAACCCATTCGATCGGTCATATCGCTAAATGCGCTCACATGGCGCTGCACCGATTCGCGGCATTTATCGTTGAAGGCAGCTACGCCAAATTTTTCGATATCGCCCTTGCCGTTAAAGCCCAACTCTTTCTCAACTGCAATCTCAACTGGAAGGCCGTGGCAATCCCACCCTGCTTTACGAGTTACAAAGCGACCCTTCATTGTTTGAAAGCGCGGGAAGACATCTTTAAATACTCGTGCCTCAATGTGGTGCGTGCCAGGCATTCCATTGGCAGTAGGTGGGCCTTCATAAAAGCTCCAGGGTGTAGCACCTGTACGTGCGGCTACGGTCTTATGAAAAATCTCGTTATCACTCCAGAACTTCAGAATGTCATGTTCGAGGGCAGGCAGATTCACCGATGCTGGAATGCTACGAAAAGACATATGAAAAGCCCCCAAAAAAAACTTGGAGGGACGTGAGCTGCTATCGCAGATCACGCGGTACCACCCGCCTTGCGCATACCTTCGCGCCACTTAAATAACTAACACGGGCCGGTTCTAGATGAGTTTTGACTCACTTCTTCCAGCGAGCTCGTGAGGTGATAGCCCCGTCAGCGCCCATTTTGAGTTAGTGGGGGAGAGTCTAGGCCATCCAAGGGGATAAAAACACTTGTGGCGTAGTTGGTATCGGCGGGGCAATCGGCATAAGGTACGCGTCATGCCCAAGAAGCCTGTAAAGAGCGCCGTAGCAAAAAAGGCTCCTGCCAAGACGGCGGTAAAAAAGCCGGTTAAAAAAGCGCCAGTTAAGAAGTCGGCCGCTGCAAAAGCTCCAGTTAAAAAGGCACCAGTAAAGAAAGCAGTGGCAAAAAAGAGTGCAGTGAAATCTATTCCAGTAAAAAAAGCGGGCACCAAGGCATCTACGACTAAGACCACTCTGACCGTTGATGAGAAATCTCAAACAGTTTCGGTTTCTACTGTAACTGCCCCCGTCTTGACCCCTGTGATTGAGGAGCGACGTTTAGTCATGCCGCCCCCACCGCGCCCTGCAAAGAATGGTAAGAAAGCTGCTCCACTGAAACCAATTAAGAGTGCACCGACACCAATTGTTGTTAGCGAGTCCGAGACCCCATGGACTCCTGCAGAGCTAAAAGTAATTCGCGCAGATATTTCAAAAGAGCTTGAGCGCCTTCGCCGCGAGCTAGTAATTGTTGAACTTGAAATGGATTCACTTATCCAAGAATCAGGTGAAGGTGCTGGAGATGACCAGGCCGACGCCGGAACAAAGACTTTCGAGCGCGAACATGAGATGTCACTAGTTATTAATGCGCGCGATATGGTTTTACAAACTGAGCGCGCACTCGATCGGATTGATTCAAAGCGCTATGGCTCATGTGAAGAGTGCGGTAATGCAATCGGTAAAGCACGCCTTCAAGTTTTCCCACGTGCCACTCTCTGCATGCTGTGCAAGCAGAAGGAAGAACGGCGCTAGCAGTGCAAAGGTGGCGAACACTATTAAGTGTTGCCTGGTTTATCTGGATCCTCGATTTAGCAACTAAGGCCTGGGCAGTAAACCAACTCGCCAACCACGAACCCATAAAGATTATTGGTAGTTTTTTTCAACTTACATTTGTTCGCAATTCTGGTGCCGCATTTTCAATGGCCACAAATGCCACGCTTTTCCTGTCTCTCTTTGGCATCGCTGTTCTAATCGGCATTATCTACTTCGCCCCTCAAGTAACATCAAAGGGGTGGTCGGTTGTACTTGGTCTAGTTATGGGGGGAATATTGGGAAATCTTATGGATCGCATTTTCCGCGAGCCTGGTTTCCTTAGGGGGCATGTAATTGATTGGATGCAACTTCCTCACTGGCCGATATTTAATATCGCCGATTCGTCAATTGTTTGCGCAGCACTACTGTCAATGGTTCTAACTGCACGTAATATTTCTCCTATTACTAAGAAGGGTCTCTGAAAATGAGTAATCGTGAGTTACGGACCTTGGCAGTACCAGAAGGTGTTGCGGGCGAACGAATTGATAGTGCACTTACTCGCGTATTAGGCCTATCTCGAACGGCTGTAGTGAAGCTTCTTGAAGATGGTGACATCACCACTTCAAATAGAGCAATGCAGAAGTCTGAACGAGTTAGTGCAGGACAGGTCATTGAAGTTCTATTGCCTGCACCAATTAATACCGTGGCAATCCCATTAACTCCCATTGATGGATTGGAAATCGTTTATGAGGACAATGACATCGTTGTTATCAATAAACCAGTGGGTTGCGCGGCGCACCCAAGTCCAGGTTGGACTGGTCCGACAGTTGTTGGAGCGCTCAGCGCAGCGGGTTTTATTATTTCGACAAGTGGTGCAGCAGAACGTCAGGGCATTGTTCATCGCTTAGATGTTGGTACAAGTGGATTAATGATTGTGGCCAAGAGTGATCGTGCATTTACTGTTTTGAAAGATGCCTTTCGTACGCGTAGCGTTGAAAAGATTTATCACGCATTGATCCAGGGCCACATGGATCCGACTACAGGCACTATTGATGCGCCTATTGATCGTCACCCTAAAGAGGATCATCGATTTGCAGTCGTTGGAACCGGTAAAGAATCGATTACGCATTACGAGGTGATTGAATTTTACAGAGCTGTCTCCCTCGTCAAAGTAGAGCTAGAGACCGGTCGGACTCATCAGATTCGCGTTCACTTTTCTGCCCTTAATCATCCATTGGTGGGGGACATGACATATGGAGCAGATCCAGTTCTAGCCAAGAGCCTTGGGATGTCTCGTCCTTGGCTACATGCTAAGGAGCTTCGTTTTGACCACCCTATTACCGGCGAGAAACTGAACTTCACTGCCCCCTACCCGGCCGATCTGCGAGCATCTTTGGCGTTGCTATCTGATGCCGTGCTGCCTTAAGCAATAGCCTTATATCAACTATGCCAACTGACAACTTCGTTCACCTTCACGTTCACACCGAGTACTCAATGCTCGATGGTGCTGCGCGCGTTGGGGATTTAATGGATGAGGTTGCGCGCCAAGGTATGCCCGCCATTGCTATGACAGATCACGGAAATGTTTTTGCAGCATTTGATTTCTACAAAAGCGCCAAGAAAGCCGGAGTAAAACCAATCATCGGAATTGAAGCCTACGTCGCACCTGAGTCGCGTCTGGATAAAAAACGCGTCAAGTGGGCCGATGGAGGTGAAGACGATGTTTCCGGCGGCGGTGCATATACGCACATGACTATTCTTGCTGAGAACAATGTTGGGCTTGGCAATCTATTCCGCCTTTCATCCCTTGCATCCCTTGAGGGTTATTACTACAAGCCGCGTATGGATCGCGAAATTTTGGCGCAGTATTCAAAGGGACTTATTGCAACTACAGGCTGTCCTGGTGGTGAAGTTCAGACGCGATTGCGTATGGGTGCATACAAAGAGGCGATAAAAGCGGCAAGTGATTACCGCGATATTTTTGGAGCAGAAAATTTCTATTTAGAGATCATGGATCACGGTATTGAGATTGAGTCTCGCGTTAAGGCCGACCTTCTCAAACTTGGCAAGGAGTTGGGACTACCGTTGCTTGCCACAAATGATTTGCATTACACATTGCAAACAGATGCTCCAGCACATGAGGCCCTACTCTGCGTTCAGTCGGGATCGACGTTGGCCGATCCCAAGCGATTCAAATTCGACAACGATAGCTTTTACGTTAAAACTCCAGAGCAGATGCGTGAACTCTTTAAGGAGATCCCTGAAAGCTGCGACAACACATTACTTATTGCAGAACGTTGCAACGTCACCCTTCGAGAGGGCGAAAATCTTCTCCCTCAGTTCACGGTACCAGCAGGAGAAACAGAGGACTCTTGGCTTAAGAAAGAGGCAGAGCGCGGACTTATTCAGAGAATGGGATCGCGGTTAACTCCTGAACACAAATCGCGCCTTACATACGAGCTTGGTGTCATGGAGAAGATGGGTTTTCCTGGTTACTTCTTAGTTGTTGCCGATTTAGTGGCCCATGCAAAAACTGTCGGTATCCGAGTCGGACCGGGCCGAGGATCAGCGGCGGGATCTCTAGTTGCTTATGCGCTTGGAATCACAGGTCTTGATCCACTTGAGCATGGACTGCTCTTTGAGCGCTTCCTAAACCCAGAGCGTATTTCGATGCCAGATATTGATTTGGACTTCGATGAGCGTAGACGAAGTGAAATGATTCGATATGCGACGACCAAATATGGCGAAGATCGCGTTGCACAGATTATTACCTACGGAACAATTAAATCTAAGCAGGCGATAAAAGATTCAACGCGCGTGCTTGGCTACCCGTACGTGGTTGGAGAAAAATTAACCAAGGCTCTACCTCCTTCTGTAATGGGAAAAGATATTTCACTCAGCGGGGTTTTTAATCCTAAAGATGATCGCTACGGCGAGGCTGGAGAGTTTCGATCACTATATGAATCTGATCCTGACTCAAAACGTGTAGTTGATACCGCACGTGGGCTTGAAGGATTAAAACGACAGTGGGGAGTTCATGCTGCCGGAGTAATCCTCTCGCGCGAACCTCTACTTGATGTTATACCGATTCATCGTAGAGAGGCCGATGGAGCGATTATCACGCAGTTCGACATGGGCGCATGTGAGGCAATAGGCCTTTTAAAGATGGATTTCCTGGGTCTTCGAAATCTATCGGTACTAGATGATGCACTTCTAAATATAAAAGCTAACCAAGGAATTGACATCATCTTGGAGGATTTAACTCTCGATGACAAAAAGACATATGAACTACTTTCCCGCGGAGATACTTTAGGAGTGTTCCAACTAGATGGTGGACCAATGCGCGCACTTCTTCGTGCGATGTCACCAGATTCTTTTCAAGATATTTCAGCGGTTATCGCACTTTATCGACCTGGACCTATGGGCGAAAATGCACACAACAACTATGCAGATCGCAAAAATGGGCGCAAACCCGTTGAGGCAATTCATCCTGAACTTGTAGAAGCGTTAAAGGAAATCCTTGGTGATACCTATGGATTAATTGTTTACCAGGAGCAGGTAATGGCGATTGCCCAAAAAGTCGCCGGCTTTTCACTGGGGCGCGCCGATTTATTACGTAAAGCAATGGGTAAGAAAGATAAGAATATTCTCGATAAGGAATATATTCCATTCGAAGCTGGCATGAAGACAAATGGATACTCATCGGCGGCAATTAAAAGGTTATGGGATGTTTTGATTCCCTTTTCAGATTACGCCTTTAACCGTGCGCACTCGGCAGGTTATGGTGTTGTTTCATACTGGACGGGATATCTGAAAGCTAATTATCCGACTGAATACATGGCAGCATTGTTGACTAGCGTGCGCGATGATAAAGATAAATCGGCTTTGTATTTAAGTGAGTGTCGCCGCATGGGTATTAAAGTCCTAGAGCCAGATATCAATGAATCAGATGCCGAGTACACACCACGTGGAAATGACATTCGTTTTGGGCTAGCTGCTATTCGCAACGTCGGTGAAGGTGTTGTGGGATCAATTAAAACTGCGCGCGAATCGAAGGGACGTTTTACTTCATTTGGTGATTTCTTAGCAAAGGTTGACGCACAAGTTTGTAATAAGAAGACAATTGAGTCACTTATTAAAGCAGGTGCCTTTGGCTCTATGGGCGTAACACGTAAAGGTTTAATGGCGATCTATCTTGAAGCAATTGATTCAGTGATTGAAACAAAGCGAGCCGAAGCTATCGGTCAATTTGATTTATTTGGTGGCGAGTCGGTTACCCACGTGATTTCACTCGACTTGGAGATTCCTAAGGGCGAATGGGACAAGGCGATGTTATTGAGCTATGAGCGAGAAATGCTTGGACTTTACGTCTCAGACCATCCGCTTCTTGGCGTCGAACATGTTCTTCGTGCAAGTACCGATATGACTATTAGCGAACTAGTTGATGATGGCGCCCAAAGCGAATCGATTGTGACTATCGGTGGATTAATTACTGGAATCACTCGTAAAGTCTCCAGACAAGGTGCTTCATGGGCCGTTGTGACCGTTGAAGACCTCGAAGGGTCGCTGGAAGTTCTCTTCTTCGCAAAGACTTACAATCAATATTCGATGTCTCTAACTGAAGATCGAATCGTGACCATTAGAGGTCGTGTTGATCGTCGAGAAGATACATTGCGATTTACAGCCCTTGAAATGGCGATGCCCGATATATCGATGGGACCAACAGGGCCACTTGTAATTTCACTGCCAATTTCTCAATGCACGCCTCCCATCGTCGATCGAATTAAAGAGATTTTGCGCTCCCACCCTGGAAAACGTGAAGTCCATCTGCAACTGAGCGATAACGGAAGTAATACTTTTATGAAAATTGATGCACTTATCACGGCATCTCCCAGTTTAAGCGCGGATTTGAAATCGATTCTGGGTCCCAACTGCCTGGTTTAGACAAAAGTAATATCGCTCCAGCCCTTAGGTATTGCACGTTACAATTGCACAATGATTCGGACTGTTGATCTTCGCGGGAAAGCACTGACGAAGGCTGGCTATCAGAGTGAACTTCCGCGGGCAGCCCTTGATGTATCCGAGGCAATGCGATTAATTGAGCCTATTTTAGCTCGAGTCAAAAATGGTAATGAAAATGATCTCATCGCATTGGCTCAAGAGTTCGATGGCGTCACTCCGTTAAGTATTCGCGTGCCACAGGAAGCTTTAGACGCGGCCCTTGCTACGTTGGATCCAGGTATTCGTGCCGCTCTAGAGTTATCGATTGAGCGAGTGAGAAAAGTTCATACTGATCAGGTTCGTGAGGAAAAAACGACCATCGTTGTTGATGGTGGGGTAGTGCGAGAAAAGTGGATTCCAGTTGATCGTGTTGGCCTGTATGTCCCTGGGGGCCGAGCCGTATATCCAAGCAGCGTAATGATGAATGTTATTCCCGCTCAAATTGCAAAGACCCCATCTATTGCTGTGGCTTCACCCCCGCAAAAAGATTTCAATGGACTTCCTCATCCGACTATTTTGGCAACGTGCGCATTGCTTGGGATTACCGAGGTCTATGCAGTAGGCGGAGCACAAGCGATCGCACTTTTTGCCTATGGCATGGAGGGCGTCGCCGAGAAATGTGATCTAGTAACCGGTCCTGGAAATATTTACGTAGCTGCAGCCAAACGCGCCCTTCGTGGAGTGGTCGGAATTGATTCAGAGGCGGGGCCAACAGAGATTGCGATATTGGCCGATAAAAGCGCGCTACCCGCAGATGTGGCCGCAGATTTAATCAGCCAGGCCGAGCATGATGTTATCGCTGCCGCTATTTTAGTAACTGATAGTTCGGCTTTGGCCGAGGCGGTTGTGGCTGAATTACATATTCGAGTTGCTGCTGCAAAACACTCAACACGTATTCGCGAAGCACTCTCTGGTATTCAATCGGCGATAGTCCTAGTTGATTCAATCGATCAGGGAATTGATGTCGTAAATGCTTATGCCGCTGAGCACTTAGAGATTCAAACCGTAAATGCTCGCGCAGATGCTGAGAAGATAAGAAATGCAGGCGCGGTTTTTGTCGGGCGTTTTTCACCAGTTTCACTAGGTGATTACTCGGCCGGATCAAATCACGTACTGCCGACAGGTGGATGCGCATGTCATTCCAGTGGTCTCTCTGTACAGAGTTTCCTTCGAGGTCTGCACTTCATCGAATATCAAAAAGAGGCCTTTCTAGATTTAGTGCCGACAGTACTCACCCTCTCTAGCGCAGAAGATTTACCTGCGCATGGTCAAGCTATGTCAGCTCGTTTAGAGAATTTGTCATGAGTTGGCCCGCATGGCTTCCGCTGCGAGAGGAGCTAGCATCATTGACTCCATATGGCGCACCTCAACTGCCGGCCGATGCATCATTGAACACCAATGAAAATCCCTATCCACCATCAGTAGCTTTGCAAGCAAGTATCGCTCAAGCAGTAGCCGAAGTAGCAGGGACACTCAATCGATATCCCGATCGCGATGCAGCTCGGCTGCGTTCCGAATTAGCTAACTACATCAATGGGGCAAGCGCTACGCATTTTCAGTCGCAAAATATTTGGGCGGCAAATGGTAGTAACGAGATTATTCAATCTCTCTTTCTAGCTTTTGGCAGTGGGGTTGCACTTGGATTTACACCTTCATATTCAATGCACTCAATTATTGCCAACGTTACTGGCACCAAATGGTTAAACGGTCAGCGAAACGCAGATTTAACGTTTAATCTAGAAAGTGCAATCGCAGATATTGCTGCGCATAAACCGATGCTCACATTCATTACGACACCTAATAATCCAACAGGCGATGCCATCAGCTACCAAGAAATTGCAACGCTGGCCGATGCAGTTGCGCTCCACGGTGGTTTGCTTGTCGTTGATGAGGCATATGCAGAGTTCTCATCCGAACCATCTGCCGTGGGCTTAATAGATGCGCATCCTCATCTTCTAGTAATTCGCACAATGAGTAAGGCCTTTGCTTTTGCCGGGGCTCGAGTGGGCTATCTCGTTGCCGATTCACTTGTTGTCGATGCCATGTTGTTAGTTCGGCTGCCATATCACTTGAGCGCAATCACCCAAGCGGCTGCCTTGGTCGCCCTTGATTACCGTGTCGAGCTCTTGAGTAATGTGGCAACACTTGTAGCGGCGCGCCAAGCGCTCGTCGCCGAACTTCACGGGCTTGGCTTAACGACCTTACCTAGTGCGGCGAATTTCATACTTTTCACCGGTTTTAAACCGACTTCTGCGCAGCTGTGGGGCCAACTCCTTGAAAAGGGAGTTCTCATCCGGGATGTGGGATTATCGTCCTATCTTCGCGTAACCATCGGCACTGACGCCGAAAATAAAGCCTTTATCGATGCCTTAACCGAACTTCTATAGAAAGCGTGTGCCCGATGAGAACTGCAAGAGTCGAACGAGAGACTAAAGAGTCATATGTTCTAGTTGAACTGAACTTAGATGGTCAGGGTGTCATCGACGTATCAACCGGTGTTCCATTTTTCGATCACATGATGTCGCAGCTTGGAAAGCACTCCGGCTTTGATTTAACGGTTAAGACAAAGGGAGATATCGACGTAGATTCTCATCACACTGTTGAAGACACCTCCTTGGCATTCGGACAAGCACTGCGCGAAGCTTTAGGAGACAAAGCTGGCATTCGCCGCTTCGGAGATTCAATGGTTCCACTTGATGAAGTTCTCGTTCAGGCTGCAGTTGATTTATCTGGCCGACCATATCTCGTACATCGTCAGCCAGAAATAGTTGAGCTGATTGGAACTTTTGATACAACCCTTGGCAAACATATTTGGGAGTCGATTGTTGCAGAAGCTCACATCGCCCTTCACATTCGCGTTCTTGAAGGTCGCAATGCTCACCATGTTTTTGAAGCTCAGTTCAAAGCTGTTGCACGTGCACTTCGTGATGCCGTTTCATTAGATGGACGAGTGGCAGGAATTCCATCAACTAAGGGCTCTCTTTGATCGCAATTCTCGACTATGGCTCTGGAAACTTGCGATCGGCCGAACGTGCCTTTGCTACTAGTGGCCATGAAGTAGTAGTTACATCTGATGCACGTATTGCTAGTGAGGCAGATGGACTCGTCGTTCCAGGAGTAGGTGCTTTTGCTGCATGCATGCAAGGTCTGAACTCAATAAATGGAGCAGAGATCATAAGAAAGCGCCTGCTTGCCGAACGCCCAACGCTTGGAATCTGTATAGGCATGCAGATTCTCTTTGCATATGGTGATGAACATTCACCTGCAGAGCCGCACGCAGGAGTTGGAATTTGGTCGGGAACAGTGAGCTCTCTAGCCGCTCCGATTCTTCCGCACATGGGTTGGAACACAGTAGAAAGCCCGGCCGACTCCCGCCTTTTCTCGGGCGTTGAGAATGAGGCTTTTTACTTCGTGCACTCGTACGCGGCCAAAGAATCAAGGGCTGCGATTCAAACATGGACGACTTATGGCGAGAGATTTCTATCTGCCGTTGAAGATGGCTATGTAAGTGCAACACAGTTTCACCCTGAAAAATCAGGCGATGCTGGTCTGGCACTAATAAAAAATTGGAGTAGAACTTTATGAAGTATTTAGAGTTGTTGCCTGCAGTCGATGTGAAAGATGGTCGCGCAGTTCGTTTGGTCCAAGGTGAGCTTTCGCGGGAGAGTATTTATGGAGCTCCTCTTGAAGTTGCACTTGAATTCCAGAGCGCTGGAGCAGAGTGGATTCACTTAGTTGATTTAGATGCAGCATTTGGGCGAGGCGATAACGCTCAACTTTTGGCACAGGTTGTTGGCGCTCTAGATATTAAAGTCGAACTTTCAGGTGGAATCCGAGATGATGAATCGCTCAAGCGCGCTATTGCAACTGGATGTAAACGCATTAACTTAGGAACGGCAGCCCTTGAAAATCCCGAATGGACTTCGCGCGTTATATCCGAGTATGGAGATTTAATTGCTGTTGGCTTAGATGTGCGCGGACATACCTTGGCTGCACGCGGTTGGACTAGCGAAGGTGGAAATCTCTTCGAAACACTTGAACGTCTCGATCGCGACGGTTGTGCACGATATGTAGTTACAGATGTTGCTAAAGATGGAACCTTAACCGGACCAAACTTTGAGTTACTAAAATCTGTCTGTGCTGCGACTTCTAGGCCAGTTGTTGCAAGTGGGGGAATATCCAACCTGACCGATATTGCAGACTTAGCTGGGCTGACCTCGATAGGTATTGAAGGAGCAATAGTTGGTAAAGCTCTCTATGCCGGAGCATTTACTTTGCAGGAGGCGCTGAAGGTTGCATCGACATGACACTCTCGGTTCGAATAGTTCCATGTCTGGATGTAACAGATGGCCGTGTGGTTAAAGGTGTCAACTTTACAAACCTTGTCGATGCTGGTGATCCTGTTGAGATGGCAAGGCTCTATGGCACAGAAGGCGCCGATGAACTTACTTTCCTAGATATTTCGGCAAGTAGTTCAGGTCGCGAAACAACGTTAGATATTGTTCGACGCACCGCCGAAGAGGTTTTCATTCCGCTCACAGTTGGCGGAGGTATTAGAAGCGTGGATGATGTTGACCGTCTCTTGCGTGCAGGAGCAGACAAGATTTCAATTAATACGGCCGCGATTGTTCGACCAGAGCTCATCGCCGAAATCGCCGATCGTTTCGGCTCGCAAGTCTTAGTTCTATCAGTTGATGCACGTCGAGCCCGTACCGAGTCGGGCTTTGAAGTCACGACACATGGTGGGCGAGAAGGTACGCAAATCGATGCACTCGTCTGGGTGGAGAGGGCGTGTGCTCTTGGAGTCGGTGAGATTCTTTTGAACTCAATGGATGCCGATGGCACCCGCGCCGGGTATGACATCGGAATGATTAGCGCGGTGCGAGCTGTATCAAAGGTGCCATTGATTGCCAGCGGGGGAGCTGGAACCCTCGAAGATTTTGCCGCGGCCCTGGATGCAGGTGCCGATGCCCTTCTGGCAGCGAGCGTTTTCCACTTTGGCATCCATCGCATAAAAGATGTTAAGTCATATTTGAATTCACACAATTATCCGGTGCGCACCGTCGCACTCGCGTAAGGCAGAATTACCCCATGGCCACTCTTGATCCCGCATTCGAGGCATTACTTAAGGATCCAAACGCCCTCATTCCTGCCGTCGTTCAAGATTTCACAAGCCATGAGGTTTTAATGCTCGCTTATATGAGCGCCGAATCTTTGGCTATGACTATCGAAAGTGGCAAGGCGACATATTGGAGTCGCAGTAGGAATGAACTCTGGGTTAAAGGTGCGACATCAGGTCACTTTCAAGAGATTCATTCAATTTCCCTCGACTGCGATGGGGATGCGCTTTTACTAACTGTTACTCAAACAGGAGTGGCCTGCCATACCGGAAATGCAACATGTTTTCACCAGCCGATTAATCGAGGTAAGTAATGAATCTTGAAGAGTTTCGTGCTTTCGCAAAAATCTCTAATGTCATTCCTGTTTCGCGACGGTTATTGGCCGATGGAGAAACACCAATAGGGGTTTATCGAAAGTTAGCTAAGAATGCGCCGAATACTTTTCTGCTTGAATCTGCCGAACATGGCGGAGCTTGGTCTCGCTACTCATTCATTGGGGTGCGAAGTGAAACTACTTTGAGCGAGTCCAATGGATTGGCATATTGGCAAGGTACACCTCCCGCAGGTGCTCCATCAGGAATCGATCCACTAGAAGCACTGCGTTTATCCGTAGCTCACTTAAAATCGCCAAAGATCGCTGGCTTACCACCGCTTACTGGTGGGTTAGTTGGATTTATGGGCTATGACGTTGTTCGAAGAATTGAAAAACTTCCAGAGCTCGCCGTTAAAGATCTTCCACTTCCCGAACTCAGCTTCATGCTGACTAGTGATTTAGCAGTTCTTGATCACAGCGATGGAACTATTACCTTGATTGCAAATGCTATTAATTGGGATGGCAGCGATGATCGAATCGATGAGGCTTTTGCTGCTTGCAATGAACGCTTAGATCGCATGCAGGTAGATTTGGCTTCTTCTCTGCCTGGAGAGATTGCAATCATTGATAACCATGCTGAGCCTTCCTTTAACTCATCTTTAACACCGGCCGATTTCAAAGCTAAAGTTTTGCTGGCGAAAGAGGAGATCATTGCAGGCGAGGCGTTTCAAATCGTGCTTTCCCAGCGTTTTTCAATGACATGTGAAGCAGATGCCTTAGATGTATATCGAATGCTTCGTTTAAATAATCCAAGTCCTTATATGTATCTCTTTCGCTTTGCAGATGACATCAATGTCGTGGGTTCCAGTCCAGAGGCGCTTATTAAAATCCATGGTCGTAACGCAATGATTCATCCCATTGCAGGCACGCGTAAGCGTTCAGTATCACCCGAAGAGGATCATCGCTTAGGCGAAGAGCTATTAGCCGATCCAAAAGAGCGTGCAGAGCATTTAATGTTGGTTGATTTAGGAAGAAATGATTTAGGCCGCGTTTGCACTCCTGGAAGCGTGGAAGTTATTGATTTCATGCACCTTGAACGCTATTCGCACGTGATGCATATAGTTTCAACGGTCACTGGAGTCATTGCGACAGACTCGTCGGCAGTTGATGCGCTATTTTCGGTCTTTCCGGCAGGTACTTTATCTGGCGCCCCAAAGCCACGCGCGATGGAGATTATTGAAAGCCTAGAACCAACGCGTCGTGGTCTATACGGGGGAATAGTTGGTTATATAGATTTCACTGGAAATATAGATACGTGTATCGCAATTCGAACCGCGCTTATTCATGAAGGCACCGCTTATGTTCAAGCTGGTGCCGGAGTTGTCGCCGATTCGGATCCGGACTCTGAAAACCAAGAGTGCTACAACAAGGCCGCAGCCGTCTTGAACGCCATTGATTCGGCAAATAGATTGCGCAAGCCATAGATGAAGAGCTACCTTGCGATAGGAGTGAGTGCAATCGTTTTGTTTACATTTGTCATTGTCGCTGGAAAAAGATTGAAACTTTCTTCACGTTATGAACGTACACCGAGAACTCTAAACTCCTGGAACGCTTTAGATAATGGAATCGATCCTAGTGATGAGAAGTTTGTATGAGCATCCTTGACTCCATCATTGAAGGTGTAAGAGAAGATCTCGCAGCAAGACGTTTGCCTATGGCGCAGATCGCCGAAGCTATGGATCAAGCAGCGCCAGTGAACGATCCACTTAATATTTTATTGGCCAATGAAATGTCGGTAATCGCAGAAGTTAAGCGTTCGTCACCGAGTAAAGGCGATCTTGCAGCGATTACGGATCCAGCGGCGTTGGCCGAGCAGTATGCCCTTGCTGGGGCGACGATGATTAGTGTGCTCACTGAACATCGTCGTTTTGCAGGATCGTTAAATGATCTTGATGCAGTACGCAAACGCGTGCAAACTCCGATATTGCGAAAAGATTTTATGGTCGATGAGTATCAATTCTTTGAGGCACGAGCACATGGCGCAGATGTTGTGCTACTAATTGTTGCAGCACTTGGCCAACATCAACTCAATGATTATCATCAATTAGCGCTCGAACTTGGTATGCGAGCAATCGTTGAGGTACATACAAATGACGAGCTAGAGCGCGCACTTGATATTTCTCCACAAATCGTGGGCGTCAACTCGAGGAATTTAAAGACTCTCGATGTGGATCCACAGGCTTTCGCTGAGTTAATCCCGCGCATTCCAACGTCAATTGTTCGAGTCGCAGAGTCCGGTATCTCGCAACGTTCCGATGTGGAGTTTGCACAAAAATATGGGGCTACTGCAATTCTTGTTGGTGAGGCCCTTGTAAAGGCCGGCGATCCCGTGGTTGCAATGCGCGAACTTCTAGGT
>Ga0265593_1000483_pt1 | contig 22155 bp, 19 predicted proteins | sample saktaG_8_FD_190136 | JGI IMG/M metagenome (GOLD analysis project Ga0265593, IMG submission 190136) | Saline water microbial communities from Sakinaw Lake, British Columbia, Canada - sak_2011_5_24_36m | ecosystem: Environmental > Aquatic > Non-marine Saline and Alkaline > Saline ...
TTTGCACAAAAAATAAAATGGCATAAAATACAAAATTAACAAAGTTTGTTGCCTTTTCGGCTGACTCCCTCTTAAACCCTCAAAATTTGCCCCCCCCCCACGTCGTTAACAATAAAAAATCCTGACTATTTTTCAATCTTCAGCTTTGATTATTTTTCTTTTTTTTCTTAAGTTTAGCAGGCGGTTTTGGTTTAGCAGTCGGTTTGGGTTTTAGAGTCCGAAGAGAAGAGAATGATGGAAGAGGTTTTCCATTTAGCGCGCCGTTAAGAAGAGCTCTATTTTTGAAGAAACATTCAGGTGTTTTAGACATCAACAAGAAACGAGTGAAGAGAAGATATTTTGGGTTTGGAATTTCGTTTGGTCCGCTAGAGCGAATGGCAGTGCTAAGATAATCCAATAAAGCCGAATCTGTTTTTGGCTGATCTTTGATCATAACTGACTTTCCGTCTTTAAGAAAACAAAAATGTTTAGATTTCAGCATGTACTTTGCAATGTTCTTTGCCTTTTGTTGTTTGTCATATTTCAATCCTGATTCAATATCTTCAATGATATTATCGTTTAAAGATTTCCAATCTTTTTCGCAATCAGTTTCGTTTGAATCGGACAATTTTGTTTTTAATTTTTTGCTAGTCACGTTTTCAGCCTTGACCAACATGTAAGAGCCTCTGGGTAAAGTAGACGGATCAATTCCTTCCATTTCACTTTGGTTGTCTTCAAACATAGTTTCATACATGTTCTGTTTGTGCAAGTGAGGAAAAACAACCGTAGGTTTTTTGACAGAACCTGTTGAGCTCTCTGAAGATTCGTCTTCGTCAAAATAACTGTCAAATCCGCTAATGGCTAAAAAATTTGGTTTATCTTTTCTTGCAATTTCGTTCAATTCAAACAAAACAATGTTTTTGTTTCTTTCTGCATAAGAAATAATAGTTTTGAAATATTCTTTTAATTCAGAGTTAACAAAAAAAAATTGACGAATGTGTTGAGCAAGTTTTGTTCCTCCTGTGCCTCCAAAAAATATAATGATTCTGTGTGTCAAAGAGAGAAGCAATTTAAAATCGTCTTCTGCAAAAATAGTTTGGCACACAATAAAAAGCGAAGCAAGATTCAAATGATGCGCAAACACGTTGATGCAATCTAAAATGTCTTGCGACAATTTTGAAACATCTTCAAAGATTACAACTGCATTTGCACTCAAATGCTCTAAAGGCTCAAATTCGTTCAAGTAAATTACTTCAATTTGAAAATGATCGTTGGCCAATCGAAGATAAGGTTCTCCGTTTACTTTAGGATTGCATAAAATAATGACAGCCTTTTCAATGGGACGAACAAAACACAAGTGTTGATTTTTTAAAATATTTATTAAAAGAGTTGTTTTTCCAGAATTGGTTGCAGAGCAAACAACGTTTACAGAGTGAGGAAAAAATGGAACAATGAATTGATCAGTTGGAAGCGATGTTTGTTCCTCGACTTCCATTGCTCAACTGAAAGAAATTTAGGCAAATTGATAGTTGACACTTTTTAAATTTTCGATGAGAGAGTTGTAAGCCGAGGCCAGATCTTTAACGACCGAACTGTCGATTTTCAAAAAAACGTTGTTTCGTTGGATGTGAATTTGTTGGAAGGGTCGATGAGTAGTTCGTCTGACTTGGAGATAGACAGTGTTGAACCATTTTTCGTAGACGACGCTTTCCGTAATTTTGGTTTGGACGTTGAACTTTCTGTATCCGGTAGCGATTTTTTTTGTCTGCAAGTACAAAGAAATGAGTTCTTTTTTTATTTCGAGTTCGATTTCCGGCCAGGCGATCTTAAAAAATAGCAGGATGTTCAGGTAATCTTGAATCGGCATTGCAAGCGCAGTGCTAAACGTGTCGGAAAATCTTTGAAACGTTTGATTTTTTTCGACGCCAGTTAGGTAGACAGTGTGGGGAACGAGGAAATCTCGTTCCACTCCCTCGTGACTTTCATTTCGGTCAACGACAATAGTAGCTTGGACGCCAGGTTGCATGGTAGACGCAGGAACGGATTGAACAAAGATGTGGTGAGCAGAAGGAGGCGTGGTGTTCATCTTGAAAGAAAAAAAATTAATTTTATAAGGGACCCCCTTTGTCAAATCTTTTCAAACTTTCAATTCCGAAAAAGACGAGTTGGGGAATGAGAGGTTCGAGTTGGAAGGCTTTGACAATATCAAATTGTGGAATGACCTTGATGGAACTGAACAAAGGAACTTTAAATTTTTTTTCGCTTTTAGTAGTGCAGTACATGAAATCAAGCAAAAGATTTGTTCGATAAGAGTCTGTTTTTTCATAAATCAATCTTGCTTCTGTTGCGTAATGAGTGGACCCGCTTTCGTTTTCGTTAATAAATTTTTCCATAATTGCCATGGTGAACATGCAATTGCCCCAAATGGTGGGGGTATCAGAATGAGCTTCTGTTTTCACAGTGTCATGACAATCGTCCAAAAGAGTCATCAAATCTGCGCTGGCAATAACAAAAGACTCTAAAAAAATTTCAATAGACAAATTGCTGTTTTTTAATCTTTGATAAATGCATTCAAGTTTGGTAGTGACGGAATCATCTTGGGCAGAGTTAATTCCCAACATAATTTGAACAACAATTTCGTAAACGCTGATGACATCAAAAATGTTGAAAATTTTGGGAAAATCATTTTGACCGTAACCTTCTTTTGCAAAAAAGGAGTGAACGAGCCTTCTGAGTTTCTGAATGATTGAAAAAATTAACTCTTTTCGATCCTCCAAAGTTTTTGCGTCTTCGCCAATCTTTTCCATCACATGCAATTCGAGAATTAAATCTTCAATGAAATGAAAAAAACATTGGACGTGAGTACTGAAAGATTGTTTGAAAAACCTTGAGCGCCTGGGAACTCTTTCAAGAATGGTTTCAAAACAAATTTTCTCCATCGAGTAATTGCCTAGCAGTGCGTAAACTTGCTGGCGATAGTACAACAAGTCCAGTCGGTCCGACTCAAAGACCATGCACTTTTCGCATTCTGCCAAGCAAGAATAGATTATCGAATAACCAATGTGGAGTTTGGCAAGGCAGACAGCAAAGTTGCCCCAAACGTGAATGAAAAATTTTTTGAGAAAGGGGGAAGCAGAAAAGTCTCCTCGTCCGAGAAGTTCTGCAACAAAAGCGAGAGCTTCGTGAATTGCATCTCTTTGCAGACATTTCGCCAATGCTGCTAACCTCATGAAAAATTTTTCAGATAACGCGTCGGGTTCTGGGTGTGGCTCAGAATATTCTTCTCTCTGAAAAGTTTCTGTGTGAGTGAGAGGTAAAAAAAAACCATCTACAAAAGAATAGTCTGGGATGACTGGCACAAATTCTTTCAGCAAAAAAGGAACCTCGGGAATGGGGTACCTGTAAATACCGGCTTTTAAATTGAACTTGATCAGAAAGAAAACTTTTTGTTCTAAACGCGTCGGAAGAATTTGAGGCAAAACATTTTTTTCAAAACCAAGAGCACGCGTGACCCAGTCAAATTCGGTGACATTGACAAACATTTTTTTGTTATTTTTGTTGATGAACCAAACTTTCTTAATTTGCAGCTCTGTTTTGAATTTTAAATATTGTTTGCTGAGTCTCGCCAAAGAAGTGGGATGAAGGTCGTCATTTTCCAACTCCAAAAAAAAATCCAAAAGAAAGTGCTGAAAAATGTCGTCGTTGGAGCAGTACTTGTTTTTCAAATTTGAAATCCCTTCGTGCAAATCGATGAAATCGGCCAAAGCTGCTCCTTTGTAGAACGGAATAATTAACTGTTGAATTTGAGGAGGAATGTTTTTCATTAACGCTTCTCTGTCAAATGCTTTTTGAAGGTTTCTAGGTTTCAACAACCTTGTTTTGCATTTTGGTCCTGAATTGTTTCTCTCAATTTTTCGTTTGCTTCCTAGGTGTTTCGCTGTTGCTGCACCAGCCAAAAACTGCAACGATTTTGGCTGAGACATTGTCAACCTCTCCAATCTTCATCAGACTGAAAATATGAAAAATGAAACATGTGTGAGAGCGCGTTCAAAAAACTATAAAGTCTTGAGAAGATAAAAAATTTTTTCAGTTTGAACTTAACTTTGAAAATGGCAACTTCGCTAGCTCAACTCTTAGAAAATCAAGCTCCCGTTCATCCTTCAGCTTTAAACGAACCGATTGGATCTAACCTTAATTTTCCCTGGCTCAAAATCAACGGAGTTCTTTCGTCACTGAGCACTTTAGAAATCAGAAAAGCCATTGACGAAAACAAAGAATGGTTTGTGAGCGAAAAATTGGATGGATGCAATGTGAGTGCCTCTTCAGCTGGTTGGATCGCTTCAAGAAAAAAAATTGCAGGTCACCTGATTCAAGAAAAACCGTTTGGAAGAAGAAAAATTCAAAACGTTCCAATGGGAAAATTGAGACCTGTCTTTGACAAAATATTTACTTTGGGAGATGACTTCAATCGAGACTACAACTTTGGCTTGGATTTAACCAAAAAAGATCAACTCATTCTCTACGGCGAGTACATTCTTTCTGGAACTGCAACAACTCAACACGACATTTACGAAAACAAACGAAATGGATTGAAAGTGGGTCGGATGTATGTTTTTGGAGTTGGATTCGTTTTTAAAAATCAACAAAACTCTGAAAATAAATTGAAGCTTCAAAAATTATTTCCCAATGTCATCGAGAGGGTCTCTCTGGACGAAGAACTAACCTACTTTCTTTGTCCCATCAACAGAAAAAACAGAGAATTATTTCTGAAGGCAAAAATTGATCTCGTCCCTTTTCAAAATACCGAAAAATTGGTTAGTTTGCTAACGAGAAGAAACAAAGCAAATCTGATTGATCAACTCGAGAGTCGAAAATTAGAAGGTTTTGTTCTGCACGACTCGACCAATCAAATCTTCAAGTGGAAATACCAAGTTGAGACTAACGACCATTACGACGCTTTGGTTAAAACGATTCTCAAAGAGTGGCGCGCCAATGAAAATGAAGTAAAGGTTGCAAATGCACTAGCCTGGCTCTACAACCAAAGCACAGATTACGTGACTCAACTAGACCTGCCTCTATTCGAAACTTACTTGAACGACTTCATGGAAGAACACAAAAGAACGCTCAGAAACGCAATCATCAATTCACGTGAAGAAAAAGATTTGAAGTTCACAAAGCTCTGTTGGTGCAATTACGCTGTTGCAGTCATTTTCTATCAAATTCGAAAAAAGTCGTCAAAATATGCTTTTGATAAAAGAATATCGATGGAATACGAATCGCTCATCAAGAAAAAAATTGACGACTTTGCTAATGCCATTCTGAATTAATTCAATGCCGAACTAATTAACAACCGCTTTGCTGACTAATGATGTTTCTCATTTAAATGCTTAATAAACGAAAAACAAATAACATTTTATTGACGTTTTGATTCATTTTTGTACAAAAACGATTAAAATTTTGGAATAAGGTGGGAAGGTGGGAGGGATGATAAAGGGTAGCGTGGGGTTCTTTTGTCAAGTTTTAATTTTAGCTTTAATTTTTTGTTGAACCTGCTGGAGTCGAATTCTTTTGGCTTTGACAGTAAAGCTGGCAAAGAAGTTTTTCATTTCAGATTTAATTTTGTAATCAAACTTGTAGGAAACATTGTAGCAAGAAACATTGTATCCATCTTTGATCATTAAATTTATCATGTCAACACACAAATCAAGTTGGTAGTAACAAATGTTTTCTTCGAGCCTCTCAATTTTTCCTTTTCGAGCGCAAAAGGTCAAGAATGGAATCATCAAAGGTTTTTTCAAAAACAAAGCTTTGTCGAACCACATTTGAATGGAGTCATCCCTTATTGCCATCTACAAATTAATTCAAATAAAAAGTTTTAAACTGCGGTTAAGTTTAAACCAAAAAGGTGCAAACCCCCCTTTTCATTTTAAACTTGGACATTTGCGCACACACAACATCCGCAAAGAAAAATGAGACAAACAAAATTTAATTCTGATCTTTTCCAATCAATCGAATTTAGTTTCTCTTCAACTTTCAAACATTTATTTTCTTAAAACTATTATTAAATTTTTGAAAATATCAAAAAGTGAATAAGTTGCTTTGAGTTAATCCATGCGGACCATACTTCAACGTTTCGTTATTCTAAGGTAAGAAAAAGTTTATTTTTTAAAGTTTATTTTTTAATTTTTTACTGTGTAGTAAAATAATAATTGTTCAGCGTAATTGCTAAGAGTAACTTTAATTGCAAAAAATTGACTGACAATGAGCAAAAGATAGATCAAAAAAAACTTAAAATCAATTAGACATGAAAAATTGACTGCAATGAGCAACAGAAAGATCAAAAAAAATTTCAATAAATTAGACATAAAAAATTGACATTTTAATTTTGCGAGACATTTTTTTGCTTTGAGCGTTTTGCTAATTTTTTTCAAATTTCAGATCATGAATGTCAAGTTTTTTTTCGTCGCGGGTCTTTTTTCGACCTTTGCGTCTCTTCTAGAGGCCTTAACTGACCCTGCCCGCTACGCCATAACCTACTGCCACTTGGTGAAAGAAACAGACGCGTACCAACGCTTCAAATTGAAAACGATGTGCCGCCACAAAGTACAGATTTTTGGAGAAAGGGTAAAATGAATTAATTTTTATTTGTTTTGACCAATTACAAGTTAGACATGGACACAGTGATTGCTCTTTCAAAATAAATTCCAACTTTTTGTTCGATCATGAGTTCAACCTTTTCTTGAACCAATTCTCGAATCGGGTCAAATTCCTTTTGAGCTTTGAAAATTTCGTCGACAATGTTCCAGTAGAGATGATTGTTTAGAGTTTCAATGTTAACTTTAACAAATCCGACCTGTCCTTTTTGAGCACAGACATTGAGAAACTCGAGAATGTGATTATACTTGAGGATGCAGAGTGAGAATTTTTGTTCAACGAATGAATTTGTTTCACGATCCAGAGAATTCATCTAAAAAATTAAATTTAAATTTTAGATTTGTGTGATTGACCCCGAAAACTCCGCCATCCCACTAGAAGAAACCTGCCTTCCTCTTTTTCGAGTAATAAATGCTGCCAAAAGATATTGTCCCCTTGCTGATCTAAAGGCCGAAAAAAAAGCAAAAGAGGAAAAACTTCGTCTTCAACAAGAGGAAACACTTCGTCTTCAACAAGAGGAAACACTTCGTCTTCAACAAGAGGAAACACTTCGTCTTCAACAAGAGGAAACACTTCGTCTTCAACAAGAGGAGAAGCTCCGGCAACAAGAAAAGCTCCGACTGGAGCGAGAGGAGAAGCTCCGGCTGGAGCGACAGAAAGAGGAGAAACTTCGACTGGAGCGAGAGGAAAAACTTCGACTGGAGCGAGAGGAAAAACTTCGACTGGAGCGAGAGGAAAAACTTCGACTGGAGCGAGAGGAGAAGCTCCGGCTGGAGCGACAGAAAGAGGAGAAACTTCGACTGGAGCGAGAGGAGAAACTTCGATTGGAGCGAAAGGAGAAGCTCCGGCTGGAGCGACAGAAAGAGGAGAAACTTCGACTGGAGCGAGAGGAGAAACTTCGGCAACAAGAAAAGCTTCGTCTTGAGGTCGAGCGACTCCAAAACACAACGACAACAACAACCACAACAACCACAACACCATCTCCGTCGCAAAGGTGATAATTATTAAGTATTATTAATAACTCACTCATGTTAGAAAATATTAAATTGCTCTACCTCTTTTTTGTTACTCATAGTCGTTTAGGACATTTTAAAAAACTAAGTTTTATATTTTATTTTTTTCAGGTTTTTAGAACAAATAAATTTCGAAAGCATTGTCGGAACCTGTTACGACGAGTCGTTCGAGGCCGACTCTTTCAATTCGGACGAGGCCCTTCGTCGCGACAAGAGATCGTTCGACGCCAAACTGTTTGGCCAGGCCCAACAGTTGACAGAGTTTCAAGACGTGGTTAAACTCTATCACGCCGCTCAAGTTCAGATGACGGACAAGCTCGTCGACGAGCTTCGAAAATTGAACCGCGACATGACCTCTGAGTTGGACACGCTGAACGACAAGGTTGACGTTGTTGCCAAAAAATTTAACGAAACCCAAATCGAACAACAAAAGTTTTATCTTTCTGACTTTTGGTTGTGCTTTTACGGGTGGCACACCAACCAAGACCTGACGCACGGAAAGACATTTGGGCACATCGTTCGAGAGTCGTCACCCTGGACATGCATTTTCACAATTGCATTGGGTTTTTTTGGATGGTTTGATGCAAGATTTGCTTCGAAGCTTGCCAAACATTTCGGCTTCAAGTTAAGCCCGTACAACAAGGTTTGCAAAAACTTTTAATAGTTTAATCATAATATGAAACTAAAAATATTGAGTCACAACATTTTATGAAACTAAAAATATTAAGTCAAAACATTTTACTTGAAAAATAAGATTTTTAAAATTATTTTCAGGTCATTATGCTTCAGACTTTTTCTGTTTTGTTTCTTCGGCTTGCAATGTGTTGCTTCAAGCAAAAAAAAAATGTTTTGCCTGACAACAAAAACAGTAAAAGAACATTGATGACTCCGATGGATTCTGAACTCGGAACTGGCAGCCAGACGGTAACAACGCCGATTGACTCGCCGCCTCGGACGTCGCTGGCAGAAGAAACGGACGAGGTGTTTTTATCTCCAAACCAAAAACCTAAACAAAGTTGTGGCGAAAAGTTTTCTCTTTTTTTCCACAGAAAATCGGCTCAAAATGACAAAAGTAATTTTTAATACTTTATTTAAATTTAACTTGAACTGAAACATTTTATTAAAATTAGTCAAGTTCAATAGTTTTTGGTCATTTTTGCAATTTTAAAATGACTCTGTCATCAATTGAAAGAAGGAAACATTTTTTGTTGACGAGAGATAAAAATATTGCAATTTTTTTAATTCAGAAGTTGTAGTTGAGGAAAAGGCTGACAATGACAGGATCAAAGCAGCTAACAAGTTGAACGACAACGGCGACAGGAGAGCAACGCAAGACATCACAGGGTCTCAGCTGCTGCTCACTGACATCAGAAATCGCTTTCTTGAAACTGACAATTTTGACAAAATTTCTCAAGAACAACAACAACCTGACCTTACCAGTTCCATTGATCCCTTGCCTCCAATAATTATCATTTAAGACTACATTTAAAGTACAATTTATTTAATGGGGTAATTTGAGCATTTTGAAAACGTGGGAAAATTATTTTAACGATGACTAAAACTTACAATTATAGCAAAAATGTTTTGCATTGCTGAGTGTACACTCAAGTATCAGTTTACTTTTAGATGAATAAATTTGCTGAATGTACATTAAAATTTCAGTTTTCTTTTTTGAATTTTAGATGAATAAATTTGCTGAATGTACACTGGAAAATTTTAAAGTTTATAGTCTACTTCAAAGTCGAGATGCATTTTAAATTGTTAAATTTGTATGTAAGAAGGAAATTGTTTATTTTTTTGTTTTGCATAAACTCAAAAACAAATTATGCAGTCTGGAATACTTTGATGCGCGATGCAATTTAAGAAGAGAGACTTTGTCCTGTAATAGTTAAGTTTTAAAATAATAGTTCACCGGTGTATCGAAAAAATTAAAAATTTAAAAACATCTTAAAATTCTTCAGTGCATTTGAAAAAGGTTGAAATTTTAAAGCTAATACGCTAATTTTTGTTAGTTCTAACAAAGAAATAGTTGTCCTGTTTAAGAGAGACTTTGTCCTGTTTAAGAGAGACTTTGTCCTGTAATAGTTTAGTTTAAAAATAATATAATAAATCATTGAAAAACATTTCAAATTTTTTTTCGATTGAAATCGGTTATTTCTATTTTTTTCGATTGAAATCGGTTATTTCTAATTTTTGATTGTTAAAAAATGAAAAAAAAGAATTTTTTTGTTTTGCATAAACTCAAAAACAAATTATGCAGTCTGGAATACTTTGATGCGCGATGCAATTTAAGAAGAGAGACTTTGTCCTGTAATAGTTAAGTTTTAAAATAATAGTTCACCGGTGTATCGAAAAAATTAAAAATTTAAAAACATCTTAAAATTCTTCAGTGCATTTGAAAAAGGTTGAAATTTTAAAGCTAATACGCTAATTTTTGTTAGTTCTAACAAAGAAATAGTTGTCCTGTTTAAGAGAGACTTTGTCCTGTCATAGTTTAGTTTAAAAATAATATAATGAATCATTGAAAAACATTTCAAATTTTTTTTCGATTGAAATCGGTTATTTCTATTTTTTTTCGATTGAAATCGGTTATTTCTAATATTTGATTGTTAACAAATGAAAAAAAAGAATTTTTTTGTTTTTTTATTATTAAAAGAAAGTATAAAAGCTTTTTGGACTTCAGTTCAAAATTAACTTGGTGAAAAAAACTGGTCAATCCTAACATCAAGATGAAAATCACAATTTTTTCAACTTTTTTTCTTTTTGTTGGTGTTTGGGCCGCTCACATGCCCATTGAAGAATTTGACAATTCCACAATTCACGAAGAAGAAATACTTTCTCGCCATGAAAGGGGAGATAGAAACGAAGCGATCTACAGGTGGGGCATGCTTGGAGCTGCATGCAGAATTGCAGATTTTGTGGGTAAGTTATTACAAAATTTTTATTTTATTTAACAATTGCATCTATGTGTTTTGTTTTTAAATTAAACTTCAGTGAATTTAAAAAAGTCAATAATTTTTAGTTCGCCAGCAAGGAGGAGGAGGAGGAGGGCTTCCACCAACACCACCTCCAAATTTCAACAAACCAACTCCGGCAAGCCATCCCGTCATCATCCACAGTGCAACTCCTAAAAGCGAAGACGACTCATCTGATGACCAATCTTCTTTTCATTCTAGCCAAAGAGAGTCACTTCCAACGGATGACGGAAACTATCAACCACAATCACCTAGAAGCAGTCTTCACTCAGATGACAGCAACATGGATCAGAGTTTTGTAGACCCTTGTGTTTTGAACAGAGGCCCCCGGCTCTATTCCTCAAGCTCTTACATTTACCCTATCCAATGTCCCCAGATTCTGGCTAACGATCTTCCTGTTCATCCCTCAACCCATTTTATTAGAAGGGAACAATGCACGCTTGAAAGAATTGCAGAATATGAACAAAACTTGAGAGAAAATCGCGAATCTATTTTTCGCATTACCACTTACATTCCAATTCACGAAAATTATCACAGACTTCAGGAAATGTCTAGAGACAATTACGTTCAATTTATGTGTGAAGCGGTCCAGAAAAATCCTACAGGTCCTTTTAATTCTCCTCGAAATATTGCTCGAACCAGAGCTTTCTGTGCGGCTAACATGGAAAATTCTTATGATTACATTTTAGATCTAGAACGGAGGTTAGCCATTTTTCAGTTGCTCGAAGCTCGCAATGCGGCTGAAATAAGTGCCATGAGATTTGGCTATAATTATGCTCGTCAAAACCCCGCCGATGAGTTTGTTATATTTGTAATGGAGCAGGGTAATTTTTTGCAAAGAACTAATCCTTTTCACGTTTCAAGATTTTCTGGACCTAGAGTAGAACCACCCGAAAACTTTGAAGATTCCATTCCAGACTTTACTACACCTTCTACTCCACGCAGATTGCCTCGAAGTGACATTTTGAGTAATTCAATTAATGAACCTTCTTTTCATTTTGACGTTGTTCACATTGACCATGCTTTTCAATTGACGAAATATTTTAACAAAAACAAAAACGTTCTAATTGTTTTCCCAGACGATTTGAAAATTTTTAGATCGCTCACTAAGACAATGGACAACAACATAGCAATAATTCACGATTCAATTCAACAATATTACACTTCGGGAAAATTTGAAACGCAATTGAAAAACATGACTGGCGAATACTTCAAATTCACAAACCAACTTGAGCTTTCGCACATTGATTTTGATTTCAAAAAACAGTACATTCAGGAATTGGGAAATTTTATTAGACAACAGCTTGACGGGAACATGGTATGGTTTTACGACACCTACAATGTTCTCGAACATTTAAAAACTAAAATTGGAATAATGTTTCAACGATTGTACTCTACCAAAATCTAATGGGTTTGACAAACATTTAAAATGAAACAACAATTTCTTTCTTCAAAGTTTTGCATGATATTTCCAGGATGTTATTGAATTTCTATTGAACTTCAAAAATGTTATTGCATTTGAATTTTGTAGAAATGATGTAATTACGAAAATATACTAATGTTCTCAAAATTTTGCTCTTTCAAGTCAATCAGACTAAATTTTGGATGTTTTTGCAACATTGCAGATTCCGATTAGAAGGTTTTCTCACAAAATTAAAGAGAAAAACAAATGCACAATTTTGTTCTATTTAAAAAAATAGACAGAAAGGGTTAATGGTTAAAGAACAAGTAAAATTACTCTTTTTTAATGTTTAGACTAAAAACTTCTCTTTTTGAGGAGAAGTAACTTTAATTTTGTTCTAATGTTTGATTGATTTTTACTCAATATTTATTCAAAGAGAAACAGTCGGACAAGAAACATGTTTTGTTTAATTCTAATAATTATTTTTATTGTCTATGTTTCGGGACTTGTCCCAAACGAAAATTGCGTTTTGAATGCGAAACTAACAATTTGCTCTAAATACTATCCCGAAGCAATGGCGGAGTGTGTGAAAAAAATGAAACCAACCTACAACAAGGTAATTTTAAAATGCATTTGGGTAATGTAAGCTATTTTGCAACTTGTGACTTTGCTGACGGTACAATTATTTCGAGAAAAAAATGGACCAACATTTAAAATAATTGTTTTTTCTGAAAAATAATTACACATTTTTTGAAATGCTAATTTTCAGATCAAGCTGGAACTGTGCGGAGAAGACGAGACTCAATGTTTCGAGCTGCGAAACATTTGCTCGGACTATCGTTTCGTCGCGGTCTATCTCCCCGGCTTCCCTCGCGACGAGGAGTACGAGTTTAATTGCGTGCACCCATATTTTGCAAGTATTGGACTCGGCACCGCCTTCTTTCTAACTCTTGTTACGTTAATTATTCTTCTCGTTGCATACATCCGGCTCGCAAGAAAAAGCAACAATTACGAGATAATAGAGGAAGAAATCTTTGACGAGGCCAGCGTCGAAGGATCTCGGATCGTCGGGCGAGGTTTTGGAAGAAGCAACGATTCTCCGATCGTCAAGCGGAATCTTAGCCGAGAAACCACAGAAGAAAAAGAACACCAGCCGATGTCCGTCCGCAAAAAAGAAAAAGAATTGAAAGAAATGAAAAAAAATAAAGAGCAAAAAGAAAAAGAAGAGAAAATGAAAGAGGCCAAGAAGAGAGAGGCGGAACGACAGAGAGAAACGGAGAAAGAGGATGAGCAAAGAAAAGAAGAAAAGAAGAGAGAGAAAGAACATGAAAAAGAAAAAAAGTTCATGGGGTGGATTCGAAAACGATACACAAAAAAAGAAAGAGAGCCTCTGGTCAGAAAAGATGAAGAAGAAGGGGCAGAGGAAAACAACACAGAAAGAGAAAGAGAAACAAAAAACCGAAAGGCAGAGTCAGCAAAAACGAATGCAGAAAATGAGTAAGTTTAATTTTTGTTCATTTTTTGTTCCTAATTAAAGAAATAAAAGAAAGATAATAGCTTCGTGAATATGTCAATATTCAGCAAAAAAGAAAATTTTAAATTTCTTGACGTGCAAAGTCACAACGAAAACATTTATTGCAAATGAATTACAATCAAAAAATTTTTTTTCATTTAGGACTTGGACTAAAATTGATTTGGACAAAAAACAACAAAGGGATTTGCTGGGAGATGAACTTTTTGGCTTTAGGGAACATCTGACAAGAAACCCAGTCACTGATTATCTCGTCCGGGCGCATCAAGGGCGAACTCCTCCCCCGATAAAACCGGACGGCGCAAACGGGAGCTCAGAAAGTCTCTACGAGGAACTTGAGGCCGCGGCTCAGAAACGAAAAGAAGACCTTTTTTTGGCCATGGGAGAACCCGAATCAAAATGGACATAAAAACTAAATTTTACGTTTGATTAGTTTTAAAATGATTTTTCCTACCTTTGATGTTTTTTGTCATTTGGTTTTCGATGTTGGTTGGTTGGTTGGTTGGTTGGTTGGTTGGTTGTTTGGTTGAAAAACTAAAAATAATTACATCTTTTACTTATGCTTCAAAATGCTTTGAAATTAAATTTATAAATTTGCGATTAAAAATATAATGATCACTTTACAAAAACAATGAAATGCAATTGACAAAATATTTTAAATATATTGATTCAAGAAAAGATTAAATAAAAAACTTACTTGGAAAGTACAAAAATGAACTGATTCCTTTGTGTATGAAATACGAAATGAGTAGAGGAAAGGTGCCTCAAAAGATTATATAGTGCAACTGAAAAAACGTTGGTGAATAAGACCAGAAAGGAACATATTCATTAAAAACAAAAGTTGGTTTCGTATAAAATAAAATAGCATTTCGCAAGCTGTCCTCAGATGCATCTTAAAAGGGATAAGTGGTCCATTTTCGCAGGGTTAATAGTTCAAGAACAATTAACATAAAAGGTATGTAAAAACATTATGTCTGGCCGATATAGTCAGCATTTTTTTTGTCATTTTTACTTGTGCTTCAAAATGCACCGGAAAAAGTTTAACTCCGATTGCAATTTTAACCGACACAAAAAATATGTTTATCTTTAAAAAGCATGACTAGTTCAATCCTTCATGTCAAAACTCCGATTGTCAATGAAACTGATTAAAAAAAAATGTAATACTCTTTTTAAGCATGACTGTGTCACAAAATTAAACAAAACATTATTTATAAGTAATTTTTTATAGTGCACCCTGCTGAGGTTTAAACTAGGTCTTGAAAACTATTCAGTTGTTCAACAATCTTTGAAACCATGAGTTGGTTAAACTTGGAAGACATTTCATCTTTTGATCGTTTGCCCGTCACAAATAGTGGCCGAACTCAAAACTCGGTAATTACATTTAATTTTTTTGGTGAATTTCAATTTTTGCAAATGTCTAAATTTGTTTTTGCATTTTGATGTTAAACTATTGTTAATTTTTTTATTTAGGAAGAAGACGATTCTATGGCGGTTTTTGCAACTGACCGAAAAGTACCCGGCAATCACGATTGGCTTTCTGACCTTTCTGGTTTTGAATTTCACCTAAAGCAAATCAACAATCTGATGATCAAATATCAATTCAATGACGTCGCTAAACTTGAACTACTTGAAAAATTTACTCAACTCAAAAAGCAAGTTCATCAAATTGTATTGAACCAAAATTAAATGAAAATAAACGAAAACAAGTTTGATTGGTTTTTTTTATTCAACACATTGAAAGGTTTTTTTATTGAACACATTGAAACGGTTTTTTAAAATTGTACAGCGATTTTTTGTTCATGGAAGTATTTTATTTTGAAAATCAGAAACAAATAATGTTAATTGATTTTAACGAGTCCTAGTCTCTGACGACGTTCCTCATCTTCCAATTCTTCCTCCTCTAATCTCAGTCTTTTTTCCTCGGCCTTCCTGGCTTTTTCGCTGGCAAGATGTGCTTTGAAAGCTTTGTATTCCAAATGCGCCTTTGCTGCCCTGACCTGATTTGCCACTTGCCTGCAGCTGAAACAGTCCGATTTCATTCCGAGCTTTTTGGTGTTGCAGAGTTGACCGGCGATGATGTTATAGGCGTGTTCAAAATCTCCGAGATCGTCGTAGTAGTTGTCGTCTCTTTCTTCTTTGAGCACGAAAACATTCTCAAGACGCTGCATCGGGAGGTCGTGGTGGTGGGGTTCGTCCAATAGTTGTTGGACCAACTTTTCAAAATTTTGACTGTTACGGCCCATGTTTTTTCCAGTTTCTTCAAAGACGAAAGAGAAGCTCATTTTGAAGGTGGAAGTGAAATCAAAATGAACGTTTGAATGAGTTTAATCGCTTTGTCTCTACTTTTTGTCCGCTACTCTTCTCTCAGGAGCGTCTCGCACTCTCACACTTGCACGCGTTCTGCTTGTTTTATTTTATTCTACCACACCCCCTACTTTTCAGATTTCAAACGAGTTTTTCTCTTCTTTAAATTTTTACAGCATGAATTTGAGAAATCATACCAAAATAAAACATCAATTTTAATTATTTTATTGGTGAGAGAGATACATTGTCTACAAAAAGATTTAAACAAAACCAAAAAAAAAAGTTTTTAAACATTTTTAATTTTAAAAAACCTGCATCGTAGACAAAAACACCCAGAGCCAGGAGCGTGTGGATTTTTTCTCTTTTGTTTGACTCTGGGCTGGTCCATTTGTTTTTCGTCTTCTGTTTTCTCTTGTTTTGTTTTTTCTTCTCCTGTTTTCTCTTGTTCTGTTTTTTCGTCTGCTGTTTTCTCTAGTTCTGTTTTTTCGTCTTCCATTTCTAGTTCAAAAATGTAAATGTCTCCTTCTTTTTCTTGGTGTTGCAGAGTTGCTTCATTTTTTTCATTTTTTTCTTTTGATTCCATTTTGAATTCGACATTGTCTTCGTTTGAGTTCATTTCAAATTCAATGTATTCAAAATTTTCTTCTTTTATTGTCTCTCTTTCTCTCTCTTTTGCTTTGTTTGTTTCCCTTTCTCTTTCTATTGCTTCGTCGATTTCTAAAATTTCTATCTCAAGTCCTTCGTCCATCTCTCTTTCTCTTTCTCTTTCTCTTTCTCTTTCTGTTGTTTTGTCGATGTGGGAAATTTCTATCTCAAGTTCTTCGTCCATCTCTCTTTCTCTCTCTGTTGCTTCGTTTGTTTCCCTTTCTCTTTCTGTTTCTTTGCAGCTCATTCGTTTCTTCTCTTCAGCTTGGAATCTTTTCATCTCACTCTGCATTACTTTGTCTTTCCGTTTTTTTCTCTCTGCAGCTTGAAATCTTTTCCTCTCACTCTGCATCAGGTCGTCTCTCCGTCTCTCTCTCTCGATGGCTTCTAATTGATTCATTTCCATTTTCATCAGTTTGTCTCTCTGTCTTTCTCTCTCTTCAGCTTGAAATCTTTTCCTCTCACTCTGCATCAGTTCGTCTGTCCGTCTCTCTCTCTCGATGGCTTCAAATTGATTCATTTCCATTTTCATTACTCGATCTTTTTCTGTTTCTGTTCCTGTCTCTGTCTCTGTGCTAGGAGTGTTCTTTCTTAAAAAATTTAAAAAAGAATTTAGAGGGTCGAGCAATGGTGGAGGAGTCGCAAGTTGAAAGGGGTTATTTTGAATTGGAAGAAAAGTGACTTCCGGTCGAGGTTTCCAATAAAGTTGTTGATGCAACTGCTGCTGCTGCTGCTGCTGCTGACGCTGCTGTTCTCGCCTCTTTTGTTGTTGCAGTTCTGGATGAGAGAGATTGAATCTGATCAAATTAGCACGTTGCTGCAGGTTGTAGTGAGTTGGCCAAATGTGTGGCGACGGACGAGGAGGCAAGCCAGAGGGACGAGTCGGAGGAGTCGAGGTGATATTTTGGAGAGTTGTGAAAGAGTCGCTCACAAAAGACGGAGAAGTGTTCCAGAAAGGCAATGTTTGTTTTTCAAAAGTCAACGGTAACTCACTCGGCAGATTTGGTTGAAAATATTCTTCAACAGAATCATCGACAGGAATGATTCCGTAAATCAACAAGTGGGAAAATTCTTGAAAATCCCTTTTTCTCTTTTCTTCTCGCTCGTTTTCTCTGATTTTGTCACGAATTGCTTTTTCTTTTTCATTTCGCTTCTGAAATAAAAAAAAGAAATTTATGAATGACAAACAGATGCTGCACAAATTCTATTCTATTTCTAAAAACGTTTATTGTTAAAATGACTCAAGGTTTCAAGAGTATGAGTTTGACACAAAACTTACTTTTTTAGCGTTGTCATTTCTGATTTGTTTCAAGTGCGCGACGATTTCTTTCGGAAAACAATGATCGTCTAAAAATAGATTGAATTGGACCAAAGTCATATCCAACAATTGTTGTTTTGTTTTTCCGTCTCTGTGTCCAAAGATGAAATTTTCGGGGAAAATATCCATTTTGACGTTTGTTCTTCAAGGCTCGACTTTGAAAAATGAAATGGTCAAGTTCCCCTTTACAAAATTCTATTTATTTGTCTCACTAATGATTGCTGTCCCTCCTCTCCCAAATGCCTTTCGCAATTTTCTTCATGTGCAATTTTTAACTTTTTTTGGTCTTTAATTTTCATCTGTTTTTCTTTCTGTTTCTATGTTCGAAATGTTTGTCCGTCGATGCTAATTTTTTCGATAAATGTCTTTCGCATAATTGGCACATAAAAAATGACGGTTGGGAGAAAAAAGATTACAACTTTGTTGGAGTGGTGAGATACACAAGTTTGCATTCTGCACTAGGTTTAATAGGTATCTTGAAAGGCGAGACAATTTTAAAATTAGTTTTGGGAATGCCATTATTCATAATGTGCGGGAATAGGCTGAAGGGAGAATGAGCATTTCGAATAGTCACGCAGCTCAGACAGAACAGGTCAGAGAGCGGCGACGGTTGATTATTTGCGTCGTCCTCGCCGTTGCTGTTGTCGCCGTTGTCGTCGCGGTCTTTGTCTGAAACTAGAGGAATAAATTGAAGTTTCTTCAAAAAGCAAGACACATTCCGATGAACGTAGTCTTTGCAGCGGTGTTGAATTCTGACTCTTTTGTACAGCTCTGAACATTTCTTTTCTTCCTGAGAAACAAAAAATGAAATAAAATAAATGCAAAAAGAAAACACTGCGAAATGAAATGAAATTTTTAAATTGACAAGAAAAATATTTACAACATAGAAGTTGGGCCGCCGGCACTTTTTTAAAACGTCGGGTAGATTCATTCTTCACTGTCTTTTTAAAAAAAGTGTCACACCCAACACCCTCTTCTCAATCGTCGTCTTTCTCTTTTCTAAGGATCCTTTTTTTCCAATGCAAATGTTGCTGTTTCTGTTGCTGTTGCTGTTGCTGTTGCTGTTGCTGTTGCTGTTGCTGACTGTCTACAGCATCCTCTTTGAAAGATTGCACCTGAGCTTTGAGCTCTACTATTGTGTTTTCCAGAGACTCAATTTTGTCTCTAAAACCGAGTCGATAATTTTGAGCGCAGACTTTATTTTGGTGATTTCTTCTAAATTTTTTCAAGAGGTTTTTTTCTGGCTCTGTAAACTTGTGGGCAAGAAGATAATCGTTGGCCTCGTTTCTCGGCAACACTACATACACTGTTTTGTGGTGGGCTAAAAAGTCCAACTTGGATTTGCCAAATATTCTTTCAGACATTTTCAGACTCATTTGTTTTGTTTTTATGTGCAAGCTTTGTGCAAGAAGTGGCCGCCTAAATGTTTGAGGTAGAAACATCTAAAAAGTTTAGCCACTTTTGTAAAATTATCTACAATTTTTTTTTGTTGCAGTTCTCTCTCTCTTCCTTGTCAAAACGTGGAAAAAAAATTAAACATTGCTAGAAGTACTAGTAAATTGGTTTGGTCGATAGAGGGCGCGTTGCTGCAATAACTTTTTAGGTTGGGCGGTTTAACCGGTACCTTTACCTACATCAAGATCATGTGCAAGTTTAATCTCGCCATCTCTTAATGCACATTCAATACAGGATTCATTTTTTATGCTGCGTTGTTTTGCTTTTTGTAAAAACGCAAGCACAGCAATTGTTGTAATTTTCATGTTGCTGCCCTCTGTGAAAATTTTTTTCAAAATTTAAAACCGAGTTAAACAGAGTCTGCAAAATAACGCTTGCATTTGTCTTGGCCTTCCTAGCTCAAATCGTTCGAGCGCCATGACAATGAACGATTTCCAAATGTGCGAGTTCGAATCTCGGGAAAAACTACTGGACCTTTTACTGTGATCAAATGCAATGCATACATAAGTTGCTACACAAGCTCGGCGCTTGGGGATCTTCAAACGATCTTTTTAAAAAATAATTTCTGCGACTTGTTTTATTAGAATGAGGTTTAGAGGATTCGTGTGTACCCTAAAGGTATATACACACACAATCCGTACAAAAAAACTAAGAAAAATACACTGGACCTGACGTTGTTCTTCAAAGGGTTAAACTAGACGCACCGATACAGGTCACTCTTCATAAAAACAAATGCATTGCATCTTTTTGTCAATTATTTTTAAAGAGTTCAAAATCAATTAGAGTTTACTGCACGCAAACCAATCTGCAAAATTATCATTTCCTATTCACATTGATAAGTCATGAGTGGCGTTTGCAAAGCTTGCAACGTTTCCGATTACAAAAATTGAAAAACCGAGACGATCAGCAGAGACATCTCTTGTTTTCATTCGAAGCAAGTTTTAGCTAATTTAAGGTCCCTTTGTGCAAACTCAAATGAGGCTAAGAGGATTCGTGTGTGTACCCTCAAGGTATATACACACACAATCCGTACAAAAAAAGAGCTAGAAAAATTTGATGACGTTGATGTTGGTCTTCAAAGAGTACACCTGACCGCAAAGATACAGGTCACTTTTGAGAAAAACAAAAACCTTAAATTATTTTATTTAGTGTTTTTGTTTGAAACAAATTATTTCAAATCGCAACTTGAAAAAAACAAAAAATAATGTTTTCTTTCAATTGACGTCAATTATTAATGAGTCAGATTTCAAAAATATGCAAGTTGATTCCTAAACAACGACCAAAAAACGAGGCAATCATCAGAGACCTCTCTGGGTTTCTTTCAAGCTATTTCAAATTGGTTTTGTACAGTCAGCAAATGGTTTTTACGGACAAAAGATTTTAGGGGTCTTTTGAAATTGTTTGACCCAAAAAGAGTGTCTTCAATAAAGGAACGTTAAATTTCAACTCGGATTTTCAACCTAAAACAAAATCGTTCAAAATACAAATAATTTTGACAATTTTTGAAGATTCAAATTAAGTGTGTGTTTGAATTTTTCCTCTTTAGTCAAACTTTCAAAACATAAAAAACAAAAACAGCCGCGCAAATAAAATAAAAGGCACAAAAGCAAAAAGGATTTTAGGTATGGTCTAAAACTAAAGCTGTAACATAATAACGACTTGCTGCTGGGCGAAAGGGGGATGGGGTAGACGTAAAATAGCAACCTCAACCCCTCATTACCAAACATTATTATTTTCGTCGAGAGCAACTCTCACTCATCTCAAAAGTTTAAAAATAATAATAGAAGTCTGAAAACGTTTTACACATTATGTTTGGCCTGAACACAAACAGTACAAAATTTATTTAACATTTTAAACACATGCAAAGATAAATTATTGAGATTGGAAAAATTAGATTATGCATCATTAGTTTTTTTGTTAATTTCATTTATCAAAAACAAAACGAAAATGTACTAGACACTTTCCTATACAATCAACTTTTCTAATTCTTTTTTTCCTCGAACATTAATATTCACATTGGAAAAAACAACTCGGTAAAAAATGATAAAAAGATGTTTAAAAAAATATAATTTCAATGAATAAATTACTATTTCAGAATCCTTCCTGAAAAGAGAGACCTTTCTTATTAATCTTTCAACTATTTTTGTCCGCGGTCAAAAACATAGCTATTACTAATATTTATTTTCTTTGACATTTTTTCTCGTAAATGCATTGCCACTTGGAAACCTTTTGGCAACAGTTTATGACTAAAAAATCAGATTGTCTACGTACAAAACAATCGTTCAAAATATGCCTTAGGATTGTCATTTGCTGGAACAAAAGACTTTGGAATTTCCGATGTGCTCTAGATTTTGAATTTGAGGGAGACGCAACATCACAAAGAACAACTTCGTTGAATCTTGATAAACAAGCTAGACCACCGTATCATTCCCAAATTAACCCATCTTTTTCTAAACGTGGTCATTTTTGTGGAATACAATATTCTTACAACATTTTAGACAAAGTGCAAAACCATTTTTGCTAAATGCCGGGACAACGGTTTAAACTTCCCAAAAACAGAGACCTCTCTGTTTGAGATTCGAATCCCTCGAATGTCTTTTTTAATGGTGCGGACAGACCCGAAAGATTCTCATCATGCTCCCTTTTTCTTTCGTCGCAAAGTGACTGCATGCAGTCTGACTCAATTCGTAATTGCATCGTCACGTGATCGCCGCTGAGAAAACTTTTTGCAACAGTTCATTACCAAAAAAATTAGATTGTCTACGTACAAAACAATCGTTCAAAATATGACTAATGTCATGGACATCGAAGTATCCGGAAAAACAATCGTGCTCTATATTTTGACTGCAAGGGTGACGCAACGTCGCGCGGGACAACCT
>Ga0265593_1000485_pt1 | contig 22085 bp, 18 predicted proteins | sample saktaG_8_FD_190136 | JGI IMG/M metagenome (GOLD analysis project Ga0265593, IMG submission 190136) | Saline water microbial communities from Sakinaw Lake, British Columbia, Canada - sak_2011_5_24_36m | ecosystem: Environmental > Aquatic > Non-marine Saline and Alkaline > Saline ...
TGCAAAAAGAGGTAGTCAGATGCGAGGAGAAGCGAGAGATCATGGGGTTGAAGCTGACTCCCGTGGTGAGATCGACTATCACCTGGGTGGAGCTCGGCGAAACCGTCTCATTTTATGCTTCCAGGCAGCCTGTCTACCTGCTGATTGAGACTCGCATGGGTGTGCGCGTATGGCGGGCGACCGGGGAAGAGATCACTCTCCAGCAGGCATGCTGCGAATGTCCTTCAATCAGGGAAGATCTTGTTGATAGTTACCCTGCTCTTCCGGCGCAGGGATGTTAGCAATGGCCACGGGGGCCTGCCTCCTGTAGCGCGGCTTCCTCCTCAGGTATTTGCGCTGCCCCGTGGTCCACAGGGATGTGAAGAACTTGCTGTCGAGCGCGTGTAAAAAGTCGGCGGAATTTATCAGGTCCCGGGATGCGGCGTTCTCAAAATAAGCCACTTCCACATGCTTGCCCATATTCTTAACGACCTGCACCGCGTAGTTGAAGTCGGAGTCTCCGCTGACCAATACGGCTGTATCGTAGGTGTTATTGGCAGCAAAGTACAACAGGTCGGTAGCGAGCATTACATCTATACCGCGCTCAACCGGAATTCCCTGGGAAAGCTTGGTGGTGCCGAGCCTCAATTCCAGGTAGGGCGTCTTGCGCAGCGTCTCTAAAAACTCCTGCTGCTCGCGGGAACCTTCGGACCGCTGGCTGGACTCCTGCAGAACGTTGTAGTAGTAAGTTCGTATCAGTTGCCTGCTGCCGCAAAGCTTTTTAGTGAATTCTCCAAAGTTGAGATCGAAACGTTTGAAATTATTTTTCAGGGAATGGTAAAGGTTGCTGCCGTCAATGAATATAGCCACCCTTTCGCTCATTTAATACTCCTCTTGATATTACCCCGCCCCTATAGCAATAACGCGGTGAAATATACATAAAAATAAATTGATGTCTGCAGTTATTATACTTGAATTCTGCGGCGAGTGTATATCAGGGCAGGGACGGCGATGATTTGTCAGTGCTGGACCACAGCCTCCGTCCGTCTGTAATATACTCGATATTGCCGTGAACGGCTGTGACAAAGATGTTGCTGAGCTGCACCCTGGCTGCCAGCCTTTGGAGGGTCTCATTACTGGGATGTCCGAACCGGTTGTCTGCGCCGGCCGAGATGACCGCGGATACGGGTTTCACTATGGCCAGGAAATCATCCGAGCTCGACCCTTTGCTTCCGTGGTGTGCGACTTTGAGGACATCGCTCTGCAGGTCCGCCCGGTTATCAGCCAGGTATCTTTCGGCCTCCATACCTATATCGGCGCAGAGCAGGAAACTCACTTTCCCGTAGGAAACCCTGATCACGATGGAGTTATTGTTGATGTCATCATCGGTGCCATTAAATGGCTTGGGTTGGGGGTTCAGTACCGTTAGCAGCACATCGCTGCCGGCGTTTAATTGCATTCCGTGAACCAGGGTACGCAGAGCAACCCGCCTGGATTTTGCAGTTTCAATGATCTCGCTCGGCAAAACGGCGCTGCTGGCGGAGGGAGGGATGCCCATCGAACCAATGTTGTACCGTTTCAGCAGTTCCAGAGAGCCGGCGATATGGTCGGACTGAAACTGTGTGAGGACAAGCATGTCGATCCGCCTGTCCCAGAACGGCAGTTTTTTGCCGAGCTGAATGCAAGCTGAAGCCGGGTCGGGTCCGGAGTCGATCAATATGTTGTGGCCGTCGGGGGTCCTGATCAAAATGCACTCACCCTGGCCCACATCGAGTACGCTGAGGTGAAGCCTTCCGTCCGGGAGCATGCAAATGGCTACTGATATCAGTATATTGCCTGCCAGCAACACGATCAGCGCAGGGTAAATGAGCGGCCCGAGCTTGATTGACTTGAGGGTGCCCGTCATCCGCCATATATTGTGCCCCAGTGATTTCACCAGATTCCAGACCTGCAGCCTGTACCTGATGCATAAGAGCACCATGCCCAGTGCACAATAGTACACCAGGGCCTGCCCCGGCTGTAAAAAGACGTCGCGTATGTAAGCCGCGGGCAGGGAACTGAATACCTGCACTACGAGTAAAAAGTATGATAAGAACAGCCAGTCGACCCATCCGAAGAGCATGCCCAGCGGCGGCCAGACCAGGCCTGCCGCGGCGGTGAGCAGGGAAGTTACTATTATGCCCGGGAACGATGGCATAGCGAAGAAGGTGGCGGGCGCGCTGACAATTGAAAAAGAATGAAAACTGAGTGCTGTCAGCGGCCAGGTGGCTATTATTGCGGCCAGCGTCGTTCCGAAGCTGATTACGACGATTTCTTTCAGCCGTAGCATATACCTGCTTTGCCCGGGTGGTCCATGCAGGCTGGTGAATTCAATAAAATAGGGAGTTATCAGCACCAGGCCGAGCATCGAGAGGAAGCTTAGCTGAAAGCTGGTATCCCAAATTATACGGGGCTCTACGGCGGTCATAAGTGCGGCTGCCAGCACCAGAGCTGCCAGGCCGTTGCGCTGCCTGCCCAGCAGTTCCGCCGCCAGGAATACGCTTCCCATTATAGCTGCCCTCACCATGGTTGCCGGCAGGCCTGTCAGGGCAGTGTAAAGCCAGATAAAAGCCAGCGATATCCAGAAATAAGCCTTGTTTCTCCTGCCGAAAATCCAGATGGACAAAGCGAGGACCATGCCTAGAAGTATGGTCAGGTTCATGCCGGAGATGGCTATGAGGTGAGTGGTGCCGGTCATATAGAAGGATTGCACAAGGTCGAAGGGGAGGCTCCCGCGCAATCCCAGCAGGATCGCCCGGGCCAGCGAGCTCTGCGGTTCGGGCAGGAAAACAGACAGGCTATTAGACAGGCTGTTGCGCAGACTATAGATCCAGGCCAGCGGCGGAATTCCTTTATCAGTGCCGGTTATACTTGTGGCCGGGTAATTCATGACCGAATAAATACCCCTGTTTTCCAGGTAGCCGCGGTAATCGAAATCATAGAACTGCGGCGGAGTTTCCAGCTTGCCGCTCAATTGGAGCATGTCGCCGTATTGAAAAGACCTGTAGAAAGGTAACTTGACCAGCACACCGCCCGTAACGCGTGAAGTGTTATCGGCGATGCTGATATTGCTTGCAGATAATTTAAATTGAACCGAGGACCCTCTGACCTCCGGTTGATCGTCTATGATGCCTTCAAGGACGACGCTGCCTTTTTCATTATAGTACTGCGCCTGTGTGCTGTTCAGCGGCTGTTGAGATGACTGGTAGACCAGTGCCCCGCCGGGGAAGGCCAGCAGGCACATGGCCAGTAAAGCCAGTGACCTGCGCCGGCCGGGCATCAGGAATAACAGCGGTATAACCGGCAACGGGAGCGCCAGCAGCCAGGCGGGGAAGGAAAATATCGAGCCGGCCAGTATACCGGCCAGCCAGGCGGCGCTGACGTACAAAAGGGGCATATCGGATCATTCCCCTATGGACACAAAGCCCCGTATATTATCCACCGCGGACTTGCCGAATCCTTTGATTTTGAGAAGGTCATCAACGTTGCGGAAAGGGCCGTTTTTGACCCGGTAATCGACGATCTGTTCGGCTTTGCCCTCGCCAATGCCGGGCAAAGCCTGCAGCAGCCAGGCATCTGCGCGGTTGAGATCGACCTTCTGGGGTTGGGAGATCTCACCTTTTGCCGGCACGTGGATCGAGATGGCGCCGATGTCAGCATTGTCGGAGATGCCGGCGGCGGAGACAAGCGCGGTCAACGTATCCCCGGGTTGGGTTGCATAAATGCCGGGGCGGGCCACGCTGCCGCATACGTATACGTCGCCGCTGATATCGGCCTGCCTGGACTCGCTCAGGATTATCTCGGTGGGCTGGAGATTGTACAGGCGGATGCAGAAAAATACAACGCCGGTGATGAGGCAAACTGCCAGGAATGCTGCTATAATAAGCCACATTTTCTCGCGGATACCCGTCATTGACTTCCCCTCCTCTTGTGTAGTTAAGGCGTTGGCAGCGGTAGAATTGTAACACATATGGGAAATATCAAAACGATTACAGTGAATAAAAAGACTATCTGCTCCTGAACCTGAATTCGAAGAGGGCAAGTATCCGGGCGTCGATGGCATGGGTCCTGGCCAAAGCTTTAGTCTCTCAGGCGAAGTAACGTACCTGGCGAGGATTAATGGCCACTACATCTGAGAAACAGGGTCAAGGCCTCGTTATATATAATTATGATGGACTATATATATTGTTAGGTCTCTCTTATCTTTTGCAACAAAAACCGACAAAACTGTTATTGCCTTACATGAACACGTTAACGAGGTCTGCTACCAGCGCACTAATTATGAGACTTAGGGCAATGAAAGAACCGGCAAAGAATCCCCAGCCAAAAGCCGTCCACAACCCCTGTATCCTGGTGAACTGCTCTGCGCTCCCACATTTCTTATTCTTCCAGGCCCACTCGCTGCCCTTGGCTCCGAGGACAAATGCCATCACCAGGTTTACCACCGGAATGAGGCCTAGCAGGGCGATATAGGTTTTATTTCCTAGGCCCCAAATCCAGGTCAATAGAAAAGCGCCCCAGTTCCATTTCTTTACTGCAGCTGCATTATTATCTGTGCTCATATTGATCCCCCTACATAATTCGTTATGCCGTTTACCATTTTTTCCACTGCCATGAGTCTACCTTGTCAAGCGGATAAATCGGCCTGGTGATATTATTGTATTTGATCGAAAACACATCGAGATTAGTGGTGCCTGGGGTGGCCACATTGATAGTCTTGCGGTTATACTTCAGGAACCATATGCGGAAAGGAAAGAGGTTCTTGACTACGACGATGTCGGCTTTCCACAAGTCCAGTCCAAGGCTGGTGAAGAATTTAGGATAATAAGCGCCGTCGCCAAACTCCGTTAATATCAGGTGCACCCCATTGTTTTTAAGCACAACCGCCCGGATTGCCGGCTTTTTATAGCCACTGCAATTCCCCTTGAAAACAACCTGCCCGGTAAATTTATAAGGCTGGTTATATATTTTATCCAGTTTGCCGCCGACCGTTAGTGTAACCGTTTGATTTAACGGCACGTCCCAGAGTTCATTCACTGCCTGGCTATCCCTGAGCGGGATATAGGACACAAGGTCGGGAGCTTCTTCAACAAGCGACTTGAGTATCCAGGTGCTTTCACCCGGGGCGCCGGCGCCAACCGCATCCGAGAGGTCGCACCACATTGTTGTCCCGGTCAACCTTTCGAACCAGCTATCGCGGGCGGCCTTGACCGCCTCCGATGGTGAATACAATTTCTGTGTGAGTTTAAAATCTCGTACCGACCAGTCAAGGTCTGCAATTTCATCTGCCAGTTTATCGGCCAGCGCTTTATTGTTATCTGTTACAGCCACAGTGCTCCAGCCAAGTTCAGGTTCATCCAGCCAGATCTGCACCGTGAAGTTTGATACGCTCAGGACACCGGGTATTTTTTCCATTTCCTTCATGCGGTTAAAAATGCTGTCCATCGGCGGAAGGAAATCCATACACTGGCCTCCACCCCTTAAAAGCCTCATTTTGTTGACCGTCATGGTCGGGTGGATCTCACCATAGATGGTCTTTATCAGGATTTTACCGGCGGAATAACCCGTTGCGAAGAAGTCCCGGTGCGGATTAGTCTTAAAGCCCACTATAAATGTGGCCAGCTTGGCTTTTTTCTCCGTCATGTTGCCGTGCAGGTCGTAGGAGGTGCCTATGGGCAGGCTCGTCCCGTACTCATCCCTGATGGCCTGCAACAAGTCGCCTTCCGGGTCGTAAAGGCCTTCCACTCCCATGGCGCCGTGCAGTGAAAGATAGATGCCATCCAGCTTTTTGATTGCATGTAACCGCTCTAGGATTTCTCTTTTAAAGCGGTCATATACCTCTTTTTCAACGGGACCACCGGCGTCCGCTCTGGCACTCATAATTGGAACGACGGTTATCTTCCCGGCCCCGAAATCTTTGACGGCAGCCAGAAAACCCGCCACCATGCCTCCCGATTGGGCCCCATAGCTGGCAGAGATCATATCCTCGCCGTAACCAAGCTCAAAATCAGCCAGGGGGGTTTTAACCGGGGAAACCACATCTGTTTCCTGGATAATTTCGATGACTGCAATAGTTTTTTCGGTCGGCGTTAACGAAGCGGCGGTTTTATTAGAGGTATCTGCGGGCTGGCCGCAGCCGGCCGGCAGGAGAAAAATAATTATCAGAACAAATCCAAGTAACTTCCTGCACATTTGTTAACCTCCCTGAGATTATTATTAAGAAAAGGGTCGGGCACATTTACTTATACATTTGAAAAGCGAAGATAACCACATTATATTTCTCATCACTTAACTTCGATATGCTCATAGTCAACCCCTCCCCCCTTGCCCGGCGATTATGATATGCGGTTATTTGACTGGCGGATGATTTATTCTAAGTGCCGCTATACAAATAAAATTATTTTTGTATATATTATCACATCCCAGCCGTGGAAGTCAGAAGGTAGGCGCTTACATGATCAGCCTATAAAACTCGCATTCATCCTGGAATTGCTCAGGATCATCTATGTGTGCTGGAGATTGGAAAGGCGGATGCAGAAAAACACCGTGCCGGTGATGAGGCAAACTGCCAGGAATGCTGCTATAATAAGCCACATTTTCTCGCGGATACCCGTCATTAACTTCCCCTCCTCACGTGTAGTTAAGGCGTTGGCAGCGGTAGAGTTGTAACACATATGGAAAATATCAAAACGATAACAGTTAATAAAAAGGCTTACCATGATTATCATATCCTGGAAAGCTACGAGGCCGGCATAGCGCTCAAAGGTTCGGAGATCAAGTCCATCAGGATGGGCCGGGTCAACATCAGGGACGCCTATGCCAGGCCCGAGAAGGGCGAGCTATGGCTGCATAACTCGCATATCTCCGCTTACCAGGCGGGTGGTTTCAATACGCATGAGCCAGACCGGCGGCGCAAGCTTTTAATGCACCGCAGCCAGATAGCTGAGCTGGAGCAGACGGCCAACCAGAAGGGTTTGACTCTGGTGCCCCTGCGGATATATATTAAGAACGGGATCGCCAAGCTGGAGATAGGTATCGGCAGGGGTAAAAAACAGTACGACAAGCGCGATACTATCGCCAGGCGCGAGACCGAGCGTATAGTGGAGCGGGCTATGAAATCGGGGGCTCGCAAAGCACGTTAACAACCAAATATTTGTGGGGGCGCGTGGCTTCGACAGGGAAGAGCCTACAGTACGGCAGGCCGAGGTGCCATCTACCTCGTAAATCAGGTGGCGAAACACAACTGCCAACGAAGCAGTTCCAGTAGCAGCCTAACCAGGCCGCTCGTCCAACCTTTCCTCGTCCCGGTGGGATAGGATTGGGCGACGAAATGCCGGGATGCAACGGTCCCGATGCTGATAAGGACTGGCCAAGATTAATCAGCTGGCCCGCTCAAACTCCGCCTGCAGAGGCTGAGCGGGTGAGCATAAAGAGCAGACTAAGCCTGTAGAAGTGCTGGCAACTTTTTTCTGGACGGGGAGTTCGACCCTCCCTCGCCTCCACCAAGAAATTTGAAGCTAAAATCTTTTAGATTTTAGCTTTTTTATATCTAACGGGGTTGTGGAGATGGGTTTTCACACCAAATAGTGTGCGGCATAACCGGCTACTACAGGGCGAGGGCTTTTTCCAGCATGCTTATATTCGGCTCAATTTTGACTAATTTTGAGCGCATTTTTTCAGCTACTTCGAGAACCTTGAGACCCGATCCTGTAGCAACACAAATAACAGTTTCTTTGCTATCTATTACTCCTCTGTTCAAAAGCTTTTTCAACCCTGCGCAAGTACTGGCGGAAGATGGCTCAATAAATATCCCCTCCGTGCTCGCTAATGATTTTTGCGCCGCCAGAATTTCCTTGTCTGTAACTTCAACAGCACAGCCTTTTGATTCTCCAATAGCACTTAGCGACCACGATCCAACAACTGCTCCTATACACAGAGCATCTGCGATGGTCTTAGGCTCAAACTCTTCTATCTCAAAGAATTGCTTATGCCCGTCAAAAGCTTTAACCAGCGGGGCAGCACCTTCTCCTTGAACACCAACCATACGAGGCAGATTCTTTATCAATCCCAACCTATGAAAATCCTTGAACCCTTTCCATATGGCGCCTAAGCTGTCGCCGCTGGCAACCGGCGAAATGACCCAATCTGGCGCTTTCCATTCAAGCTGTTCACAGATTTCATAGGCTATAGTCTTGTGCCCCTCAGTTGAGTAAGGACTGATTAGTTTAGCTGTGGTAATATTCGACCATCCATACTTATTACCGGCCTCTATAACCAGCATGCCAGCATCAATAAGGGAGCCTCTAACTGAAAATATCTTTGCGCCATACATACTCATCTGAGTTAGCTTGGAGCTAACTGCGAATGCCGGAGTTAAAACAAAGCACGGAATCCCTGCCTTGGCGCTATACGCTGCCGCAGAACAACCGGCATTGCCATCGGAGACAAGTGCAACGGCGCGTGCGCCTTTTTCAAGGGAACGTGTCACCATGACTGTGAAAGCACGATCCTTAAAACTAAAAGTGGGATTTACGGTTTCATTTTTTATATATAGATTCTTGATACCAAGTTCACGTGTGAGGTTATGGCTTTTTATCAAAGGTGTTCCACCCTCACTCAATGAAACAATTTTTGATTCATCTGTAATTGGCAATAATTCCTTATATTTCCAAACGCCCGGTTTTCTACTTTCCAAAGTAGCTCTGCTTATTTTCATACTGATCCTATCGTAGTCGTAAACCGGGTCGAGAAGCCCAAATCCAAATCCCTTTTTGCTGCACACAGTACAATTGGGGTTCAATTCTTCTGCTGAGTATTCTTTTCCACAGTCTATGCATTTTAAATTCTTAACAGGAGACATGCGCAATACCTCCAATGCATCCGTTTCTCTTAGTCCTCTTTATCGATGACATCTATCCCTTCATATAGTGTCCTGATTAATCTTTCCCCGGATTTAGCAGCACCGGCGCTTAGAATCCAGCCGTTGTTCCCTATCTATCAATTTAATGATATCACGAACCTTCATTGGAATATAATGTAACCATAAACGTGCCATTATTAATTATCGGGCAAAAACGGACATGACATTTACCAGGAAAGTCAGTCCGGTTGAGCTTAGAGTTTTCTGAATTTGAGACCCCCCCCTCGCCTCCACCAAGAAATAATAAACCTGCCGCCTTTTTGGCCGGCAGGTTTATTATATTAGTAACACTATTGAAAATCTTATTAAACGAATATTTTTACGATATTCAGCCTGTTTCCTCGCTGCCCCAGGCAGCCCAGGTGGGCTCTACGGATACAAATTTCCTGAGGAAGATCCAATCCACAAGAATAGCCTTGCCGTGTTCATCGGAATTGATGTAAATATATCTGGCGGTAGCCGTTGGTTTGGACCCGCTTACGGCAGCGCCTCCGTCCATGATGAATCTATCGTAGTTAGTGCCGCTTGCAGCATACCTGCGGCATTCTGAGACGTGATAGCTGGTGTCTGCGGTCACATTCATGTTGGCCTGAGTTGCTTTGCTGCCGTTGCCGGATACAGCCACAAAATTGGCGCCTGAATAATACCATCTGTGGGTTGTGGTATAGAGCTTATCGGCATAGCTTCCCATGGTGGTCACAAAGCCGATCAACCGGTAGCTGGAACAGCCTGTTATTGAATCTAACTTGGCCCGGGCATGCAGGGCATAGGCATTATTATAGGTATTGACGCTGGCGGCGTACTTCTGGTTTGAGGAGCCCGCTGTTACGGTGAGCACGCCGTTGGCCTCGGTGACAGTTCCTCCGGTACCACCGCCGGTAGTCCACCTTGCGGCATCCAACGTGCCGTCATCAAAATCATCTGCGAAGGTAAAGGTATTTTTTATGTTCGAAGCAGACGTTGCCTCGCTATTGCCATAGTAGAGATTGAAATTAGCTGTGCCCGGTGATGCTGGTATGGAATCGAGCTCAACCCACATGGTGGCAGTGCTGCTGGTAGAGGACTCAATCCAGTAATCCAGGAGGGTTGCTCCGTCGGATTTAGTGAACCTGATGTCTTTGTAGTCGCTGTCACATTTAGTTCCGAGGTACACAGTGGCGCCGGAGTCGGCGCCGGTGGACCTGTTGATGGTCAGTTTCATCGGGTAATTGGTCTGGGCGCCGGCAGAGGAGCCGTCGATGGTGATTTGCTTGCGATAGCTCCAACCGGCAAGCCAGTTGGAAGATGGGGTTTGAACCGTTAACGTCACAGGCACGGTCTGTGGGGTATTGGTGGCGCCGGTTGCGGTTATGGTGATTGCGCCGTTGCATGTGCCTGCGCTCAAGCCGGAGATAGCGGCTGTCACCATAACTGCGCCGGGAGCAGTGCCGCTGGTGGGAGAAAGTGTCAGCCATGCTGCGCTGGACGAAGCGGTCCAGTTCAATGTGCCTCCGCCGGAGTTGGAGATGTTCAACGCCTGCGTTGCAGGATTGCTTCCACCCTGTATGCCGCTGAAGGTCAGGCTGGTGGGACTGCAGGATATCCAGGGAGACTGAACAAGGTCAGGTAAGAGTGAAACCGCAAAACCGTTGTTCTTGAGATAGCTCATTTGTTCGCCGAAATTAGCTATGGGTGTACAGGGAGTTGGCAGGCCGGCGTCAGATACGGAATGGTAGCACAGGCAGATGACGGAATGGTCGGTTGCCTGGTCCACGATGTTTTTAAAAGCGTTAATGTCCTGTGTATTTATTTCAATGGCGTCTATGTAATATTGAGCGTTCGGATCGGTTCTATCACAGGGCTTATAGGGATTGTCAAGAGCACCAGACCTGGCGCAGATATAACCGGCATTTTGCACGGCGGTAACAACACTGCTGTTATATTCGTAATAAGGATAGACCAGTGTTCTAACTGTGAATCCCTCCTGTTCAAGCTCCAATTTCGAGTTGGCGACTTCGTTTTGCAGATCACTGGCGCCCAGCGTTGGCAGGTGAGGATGAGTCCTTGTATGCGATGCGATATCCATACCTTGATCAGCCAGCGTGTGGAGTTCGGTGTAACTCATTGCTTGCCCGGTCCCCTGGCCATTGCCGATCCAGGTAGTAACCACGGCGAAGGTAGCTTTAAATCCGTATTGCTGTAAAACCGGCAGAGCATTGTCGTACTGGTTTTTCCAACCGTCATCGAAGGTTAGGCACACCAGTTTTTGCCCGGCAATGTAGCTGGATTTTAAAACCGACCGCTCCGGACTATTTTCGAGTTTGTATGTTCCACCGCCTGTCACAGCGCCCGATGAAAAAAGATCTTTCCCGCAGGTGTTGAGTGACTCGGGATTATATTTACCGGCATGAGCCTCCGCACCTCTTGCCGCTGCAGCCGATGGAAAAATCATAGCGGCTATCGCCAGAATTGCCAGTGTCAGAACAACTAATTTCCTCATGCCTCTTTAATACCTCCGCCGGTAACCGGCTTGTTAAACAAATCCGCGATTAATTCATAAAAAAAACATAAATGACAATCGGCAATATAGTATATCTGGATCATACTTGTCAACATCGGGTAGCTTTACTATTGGATATAATTGCCCTATCATCAATATATAATTTGGTTGAGAAAGGAGTACCGGATGCGCTTATTGCCTTTGCTCTTAATTTTTACAACCGGGGTCCTTTTCCTAAATTGTCTGCCGGTAGATCAGAATCCGCCTGCGAAGGATGATTCTGTGCCGGAATCAACACATGGGATTACATATAGCATGAAAGGTGTAGGTATCGATCTTCCTCAAACGGATTTCGTGGAGATGAAGAATGCGGGGATAGAGATACTGTCGACGGAATGGGGTATGGAGGAGGATGTCGGCAAGGTCAGAAAATTCCTGGACCAGGCCCAGGCTGCCGGATTGAAGGTCGTGATGGACGGGGGGTTCAGTTATACCGCCTGGGGTTTTACTGACGCTGATTGGGATCGGCTGCCCAGGGGCAAGAAGCCGGTGTGGCAAAAAGAACGCGTCCAGAATTGGATCAAGGCCATTAAAGACCATCCCGCCGTATATGCCTGGGACATCTGCAACGAATTCGGAGAAAATTTGCCCAGCGGCGCCGATATGCAGAACTCGGATTGGCCGGAAAGCCGCATTACCATTGAACAACTCAGACAGGCCAGGGCCGATGTGCTCGCCGTAGATAACACCAGGCCTATTCATGTGAGAATGTACGAATGGGATTCTGACGGCATGCCGCCTTACATAAAATCGATGCTCGATGAGAGGATCGCAGATATAATTTCATTGAACCTCTATTCCAACTATCTGGAAGGTGGCAAGCTCCAGTGGCCTGAGGTAATAAAGGAAGCCGGACCCCGCTGTGTGGCAGCGATAAAACAGGAGGCGCCTCAAACAATAGTCTGGCTGTCTATCGCAGCGTTTGAGGATGCAAATATGTTCCAACGGCCGTCGCCGTCAAGTTTGGCCAGGGATATGAAATATGCTGATGAGATCGCTCAGCTCGATGGGATCTCATTTTTTTGCTGGGGACCGGTTAATCAGTGGGATGAGAGCAATAACTGGTACCTGCCCAAAACCGGGTCTGACCTCTGGAGTGTCATCAAAGAGGAAATCGCGAAAACCAGGTAATTCAAATAACAACCCGGCCGTTAATGCTTAGTCGTTTGAAACACATCTAAAAGGGACTTCCATCTAGGGCACGAAGCAGTTCATCTGCCTTCAGCCCAGGACTCTTCCCTGGGGTCGGCGCCTCCCGTCAGCTGGCCTATCTGATGATCTCTGATTATGGCGTCCGCCGCGCCGTATTTATTGTCCCAGGCTTCGCCTATCTCGATCTTATATCCCATCGACTCAAGCTGTCTGCCGACCTTTTTATATAAGGGCAACTCAAGGCCGATAGTACCGGGCTTGTATACGTTCGGGGCAAAGGAATCAGGGAAGTTGAAGGATTGGAAACGCGGCTCATTTATGGCTTCCTGGGGATCCATGCCGAACACCACGACGTTCAGGAACACCTGCACGTTGGTCTGCGTCTGCGTGTCTCCACCGGGTGTGCCGAAGCTCATAAATAGTTCGCCGTCTTTAAGCGCCATGCAGGCGTTGGGCGTTATGCGGGGCCTTTTGCCCGGCTGGAGCGCATCCGGGTGCTGCGGATCGAGGCGGAACTGGTTCATGCGGTTGCCCAGTGTAAGCCCCGTGCCCGGAACCATGGGCGTCTGCGGGAAATCGCTGGGCGTCAATGAGACAGCATTACCATTGGAATCGACTACACAGATGTAGCTGGTGTCCTTGCCGAATTGAAGGCCGGTTCCCTCTGAGGCGACGACGTCAGCGGGGCCGGCAAGGCTCGACGGGGCGGCTTCGCCCTGGTATTTCCATGGGTCGCCGGCTGCGGGCATTTTTCCGAAGGCTTTGCCCGGCGTCATCAGCTTCCTGCGTTTCTGCGCGTAGCGGACATCAAGAAGACCAGCGGCAGGCACCTCAATACATGCGGGATCGCCGAAATAGGCCTCCCTGTCCCCCATTGCAAGCTCGATTGCCTGAAGCACGGTATGAACATACTCAGGTGAGTTATGTCCCATGCTCTTCAGGTCGATCCCATCCAGGATCTGCAGCACCATGGGTGTCACCGCGCTCTGGTTCCAGGTATCATTGGCGTAAATGGTGTAAGGTCCGAAGCGGCCCTGCAGAGGCTTTTCCCAGTGACCGCGGTAGTTTGCCAGGTCTTCGGCGGTGAAAAGCCCGCCTTTTTCCCTGTGGAAAGCTATGATTTTGTCGGCTATCTCTCCCTTGTAGAAGACATCCCGGACTGCCATCAGCCCTGCCTGGCGTGTGCCGCCCATGGCCAGGATATCCTGCTCCGCTTTGGCCATCAGCTCGAAGGTGTCCGCCAGATCCGGCCGGCGGAAGATCTCACCGTGATGAAGGGGCCGCCACCACTGGCCGCCCAGGTATACCTGCGAGTTATATGGCATGAGGACGGTGAAACCCAGCCGCTCGACCAGGCTGAGATTGAGGTTCTTGAGCATGGTATCGTGCACCGGGAAGCCTTCGCGCGCAAGCTTGATGGCAGGGGCGCTTAATTCGGTAAACGATTTCGTTCCGTATTTATCCAGTATGGAGATTATCACGTCGGGCGACGCAGGCAGAAGCTGTGACCAGATGTCCATCTTGGGCACGGTCTTCCAGCCGCGCGAGCGGAACAGCTCGATGGTGGCCTTTGCAGGCGCGGTCCCGGCGCCCGTGTAGCTCTCCACTGTCTTCGTATCCGCATCATATATCAAGATCGGCGCAACTCCCGGGAAAGAGGCCGCCTCGCCGTATGTTACGTTGAGCGCAAGAAGCGCTGCCACGGCGCCGTCTACGGCGTTGCTGCCGTCCTCCATGACATCCAGTGCAGCCTGTGTGGCCCAGGGTGTGCCGGTCGCCGCCATGAAGTTATATGAGATCGCTGCAGGGCGGTCCATTTTGTGAGTATCGTTAAATGACATAGTTTCCCTCGGCCCTTTGGGCAGCATCAAATAGACGATACCCAGTATGAGAATCAATCCGGCTATGATTGCTCCGGCCCAAACCAGAAACCTGTAAAAACGTCGTTTTTTCATACAAATCATACTCACCTGGAGTTGTAGTCCTCCATGTATTTCTCAAGAGTCATGATCACCCGCTTCAGCCGGGCTGCCTCCTCAATCGCCCAAATATATAGTATTTTACCTGAACAGAAGGTGTTCGTGTATCGCCTTGCCGGAACTGGTTGTTGATTTTCCCTGGATGTCAGTTCTCAAAGCGTAATCTCCCAGGAAACGCCAGTGATACTGGTCCCACTGCGACAGTTTAGGTAGCCGGTCCGTCTCTACAATCCTGGTCGTAAGGAGTTCACATTTGAAATGCAATCCGTCTTCATCCCCGCCGCTGATGACGATTTTGGAGGGGATTTTCTTGCCGGTCGATTCGCAGGTATTCTCTTTTTCAACCGTAAGTTTAAACTGGTTTGTTACAAGGACAGGTTGACTATTTTTAGCCAGCAGCAGGCGGGATATGACCGGGCGATCCGCATCAACCGGGAACAGCCAGTAATATATCAGCGTGTACACCGGGTCATACAGTCGACCCCAGTACCAGCCCCTGAAACAATCATCGATATTGGAATTACCCCAGTTTTTGTCGTGGTATCCATGACCGGTGACAGGGATGCGGCTGTCTTCAATGCGCAGGGTACCCGTTACATCGGACCTGGGAGCCGCTATCATCCAACCCTGTTTTTTCCCACCGTCGTTATATAAATACCCATCGCCGTTTTGCTTCCATCCCGCCACTTTCCTGCTGTAGGTAAGGTCAACCCCGCACTTCCTGGTATGCATGGAGATTGCGTAGCTGTTGTCCTCCAGGCGGGCGAAATTGCCTCCCATTTTGACGTCGCACCTTTCGAAACTGCTGCTGCATTCCCCGGGATCGATAGCCGCCATGCCGACATGTTTTTTCCCCTCCGGGGTATAGATAAAAACCTGAACAGTCGGGATATGCGGGCTGGTAAAGGGATTGCGCCAGTGGAAAGTGGCTACACACGAATAACCGTTGTCGAACCTGGCATCGAAATACCACCACTCATAATATTCCGGATTATCATATGGATGTAATGCGTCATCAGCATCCTGGTATTGTGGAAGAATCAAATTGGCCAACTGAATTTATCCTGAAATCTGTCGTCAATTACGAGCGCGGGCAGCAGGATTATTTCGTAGATAATCCTGCTGCCCTTTAAATATTCTGATTTAGCCCTGGGGTCGTTGATCCACGATGCGCGTGGCTTTGAGCGTAGCGCCGGGATTGAATATATCGGAGAGAGGTACGAATTCAACTTTAGGTGTCAGCTCGACCGCCCTTTTGACTTTGTCCTTGAGGTCGGACTCAAGTTTAGCCTGGTCGGCGCCTTTGTCGGCGCCCACCAGCAGCTTGATCACATCCATGGAATATGGGTCGTCCTGCTTCTCCTTGGTTATGATGAACTGGTACTCGATCACCCCCGGTGTATTGGCCACGGCGTCGCGCATGATTTCCGGGTTGATCAGCGTGCCTTTGACCTTCATCAGCTCCTTGGTGCGGGTGCCGTACGTGCTGCCGACGGTCGTAACGATCCTCTGGTCGTTCCTGCCGCAGTGCGGACACTGCTTGTTACTAATGGCTACGATGTCCCCCACCAGATAACGCAGCAGGCAGGTACCCCGGCGATCGAGGTGCGTTATGCAAAGAAGGCCTGCTTCACCATCGGCCTTGCGCTTGCCTTTCTCGTCAACCACCTCGAAATAGTACATCTGCGGCACGCCCTGGTGCGCCCCGCCTAGTTCCTGGCATTCCTGGAAGGCGGTCTGCGACTCTGTGAAGCCGAAGGCGTTGCTTATGTAGACCTCCTTGGCGCCCATCTTCTGAAGGCGCTTGCGCATATCATCCCTCATGCCCTTGGGCACCGCTTCGCCCAGGGCCTGAACCTTTTCAATACGCGAGAAGTCCCTGCCCTGCTCCTCCGCCGCCATGATCAGCCGCCTGATATAGGAGCCGATACCGCAGAGCACGTTGACTTTCTTTTGCTCGATATCTTCTATGGCCTGCTGCATGGGGCGGTGGATGTTGTAAGGGAATCCCGGCAGCTGGGCGCCTGTGAAGCCATAGCTCAGCGTCATTCCCGTTGCGGCAGCGAAATGCTGTGTTTTGTAATACCCGATATGGGGAATGAAGTGGAACGGGAAGAGATTCATCACATGATCTGTGGGCTCCAGGTAACCTATTTTGCAGCCTGTCCTGAACATCCATGACTGCATGAACATATCGTAGGTAGTATTGTAGAAGCGGGTGGGCAAGCCGGTGGTCGTGCCGGTGGTATAGGTTATCTCGTAGAGTATGTACTCCATGATGTTGTTGAAATCGAGTTCCAGCTTGAAGGACTCGCCGCGGTCCTTCATGTAATCTTCCTTGCTGGTGGTCGGTATCTTCTGCAGATCGTCTACCGTTTTGATCGATTTGGTGTCCAGGCCCCATTCCTTGAACTTTTCACGGTAAAACGGGCTGAACTTCTCCAGGCGCTCTATCTGCTTGACTAGGTTGGCGTCCTGTGCGGCGCGTATCTCCTCCTTGCTTTTGAAAGAGAGGTCGAGCGGCTGATCCTGCTTGTACATGGGGACAGTGTTGATCCATGCCATGACCTCGGCCGGGTTCCTGGGTACCTTGAACTGTTTTGCCATCAACTACCTCCGTTAAATATTTATTTCAAAGTTACGTTAAGCTCTTTTGGAATGCACGCCGCCGGATTGCGTTTTGCCATCGGCCGATATGGATTTCAGGATATTATCGGTCTGGGTGCTGATATAGTCATCCAGTGAGCATGTTTTCCTCAGCAGCCATCTCCTTAGCGCCCACATATGACCTGTGATCACGATATTATTGGCAGCCAGCGGGATATTATCGATTTTGAATTCGCCGCTATAGCAGCCCCTGCGTAGCAATTTTTCGAACTCCGCCACCAGTCCCTTTTCCCTGTCCATGATGATTTTTCGCGCCTCAGGCTGCAGGTTCTTGGTTTCCTGGTAGAAGAAAAGTGTGAAATCGGAGGCCGTATCAGTGGCACGGATGAACTGGTCGACGGTCTTTATCAGGGCTTCGGTCGGGCGAAGCGATTCGAAGCTGATGACGATCTGCTTGATAAAGTCGGAGTAGAGGTGCAGGTCATAGTCCATCATTATCTGCAGGACATCCTCTTTGCCGCCGATGTAGTAATACAGATGTCCCATGGACATCCCGCAGGCCTGAGCTATCTCCCGGATGCTGGTCTGCCCGTAACCCTTCTTCACAAAAAGAGGCGCCACCGACCTGGCGATATGCTCCCTCCGCTCCGAAACCAGCTCCGCATTGCGACTGTAAGTCCTGATCCTGCCTCCTCTCATTAGAGCGAACGCTCTCTCTATAGCTATTTGATTATATCATCACCTGTCAACTGCTGGAAGTAATTAAGTATCCCGGCTGCAGTGGTCTTATCAATGTGGAAAGACGTGGATGCCCCAGTATCCCAGGTATGAGAACAAGATGTGCTTGGGCAGCCTGCCTGCAGCCCCGACCAGTATGAATTTCCACAGGGGGTACTTGAGCATGCCAGCGGCCAGCCCCGCGATGTCAAAGAGCGGGTTTGGTATTAATGCTAGCAAGAAGATTGTGAGGCTTCCCCATTTTCCCATCCAGCCCACCACCCTCTCATATGTCCTGTTATCAGGTATTGCCATTCTCCCGCTGTATCCCAAAAGGTAGCCGGTGGTCTCGCCAAGGGTGGCGCCCAGGCCGGAGGATATGCCGATCAGGAGCGGATCCCAGGGATTGACCGATAGTGTCCCTATGAGTGAGGTCATGGCAAGCCCCGGTATTGGTATTATCAGCGTTGCGGAAGCGGCGGCAGAGATGACAAATATACCCACATACTTGAGACCCGGATATTTAGCCAGCCATAAGGCAAACGACGCTATATTGTCCCGCTGCCAGACGATTAATATAATTAGCCCTATCACCAGCACCAATGAGCCAAGCTGAAGGTACCTGTCCCTGTTCCAGAATCCGGGTTTCGCTTCCAGGATATCGTCCGGGAATTGGCACGCCGTTTTTTTTTCTTCGTCACTCATATTTTTGGCAGCAGGTCAGCATATTTTTCCGTCCGGCTCAAGCCGGCTTCTGATTGTACCAGCCATGTCATCCAGCAGAGCTCTATGGCCCGGTACCCGGTCGCCGGGGCCAGCCTTTCCACCATCCGGATGAATTCCAGGTCGCCGGCCGGATGTTCGATGCCGGCCATATCAAGTATCTCATAAATCACCTTTTTAACTATTTTGTCCGGCATGACCGTGTCAACGCCGCCCATCATGCGCAGGTACTGGTAGGTGTTGATGCCCACCCCTCTAATGCTTCCCACAGGGTCATGCTCCCATCCATCGAGCGGGGCATGCCGCGCCCAGTGTACCAGCGCATCGCGGTCGCCGATCCCGTGGCGGACCTCCACCGTCAGTAAATGGGCTGCAACCTGGCGGGCAACGTGCCACGAGCGCGCGTTTTTCCATATGGATTTGAAGTCATTCACATCGGCTGCGGACAGGTCTTCCAAAGATGTGATCTGCCCGGTTTCCACGTATCTCCGGCGGAAGAGCTCGACTTTCGGTACGACCGACTGAAAATAGTTCAGGCCGATGGAGTCGAAGGCGGCATCGATAATCATCAGCAGCGCACTGCCATACCAGCGGGCGCTGGCCAGGCAGCGGGCGCAGTGCTCATGCACCATCGGCACCCGGCTCATGTAACCGCCGACCGCTTCCTTTAATAATTGACGCTGGTTTTTCACACCTGACCCGTCAACGCCCTGTATAAGATTTTGAATTATAACACGTGGCCCGGCCGGCCTGTGAAAATGGCTGATTTACCTGTTGCATAATGATTGTAATATGTTCTATTCTTAATACACAAAGGGAAATAAATTCTGCGAGGGGTTATTATGTCCGGACATTCCAAATGGGCGCAGATAAAAAGGCAAAAGGGTGTGGCTGATTCGCGAAGGGGGGCCATGTTCACCAAGCTTACGCGCGAGATCATTATCGCTACCAGGCAGGGCGGAGGCAATCCCGAAGGTAATTTCCGCCTGAGGCTGGCCATTCAGAAAGCGCGGGACAGCAATATGCCCAAGGACAATATCGAGAATGCTATTAAGAAGGGGAGCGGGGCGGCCGAAGGCGCCACTTTTACCGAGATGGTGATGGAAGGGTACGGACCTGCAGGCGTGGCCATACTGCTCGAAGCTATGACAGACAACCGCAACCGGACGGTCTCCGAGATAAGGAGCACCTTTGTTAAATATAACGGCAGCCTGGGAGAGAACGGCAGCGTCTCCTGGATGTTCGAAAATACCGGTGTCATAACCGTGGACACCACCGGCATCGATCCCGATGAGCTGGCGCTCTATGCCATAGATGCCGGCGCCAGGGATGTCAAAGAGGATAAAAACCTGCTCGAGATATATACCGATCCCAGGGAATTTGAGAACGTTAAACTTGCTGTCGAAAAACGCAAGAAAGCTATTCATGCCGAGGTAACCATGCTGCCCAAGAATACGGTTTCCCTGCCGGAGAAGGAATCGTTGCAGACGGTGAAGCTGCTGGAAAAATTAGAGGAGCTGGACGATGTCCAGCGCGTCTTCTCCAACCTCGACTACAGCGATGCCCTGATCGAGAAACTGAAAGCCCAGGCATAGGTTTGCCGTTACTGCCGTGGGCGGGCGCGTATAGCCTTCACCGCGCAAAAGGATTTAATAATTGCGAGTATTAGGCATTGACCCCGGCACCCTTAACATGGGCTATGGGGTTGTAGAAGAGCAGGACGGGAACCGCATAGCCATGATCGGCTGCGGGGTCATATCGGCGCCCCAGAAATTGCCGGTCGAGCAGAGACTGTGTCTTTTATATGAAGGGCTGCTCAAGGTTATAGCCGATTTCCATCCTGTAGAGGCGGCCGTAGAGGAGCCTTTCGTCGCCGGCAATGCCCGCTCCGCACTGGCTATCGGCAGGGCGCAGGCCGTGGCCATACTTGCCGCTGCACAGGCGAAGTTGCCTGTTTCGCGATACATGCCCACCCAGGTCAAGCAGCTCGTGACCAGCTACGGCAGGAGCGGCAAAGACCAGGTGCGGCAGGTGGTGAAATTGCAGTTAGGTGTCAGCGAGCTGCCCGAGGCCAGCGATGCCGCCGATGCACTGGCCGTGGCCATTTGCCACCTGAACCAGGTACACCTTGACCGGGTGCTCAAACGGGGATATCAGGAGTGAAAACATGATCGCTGCAGTTGAAGGGACGCTCGTCGGCCGGGGCACAAATACCGTAACCGTAAAGGCCGGTCCGCTCAGCCTGCTGGTCAATGTGCCGGCGTCCCTCATCAGCAGGCTGGGGCATCCCGGCAGCCCCGTTATGCTGCATACACACCTCTACGTGCGTGAAGATGTGATTTCGCTCTACGGTTTCGCCACCGGCCAGGAGTTGGCTTTGTTCGAGCAACTGATCACGGTCAGCGGAATCGGGCCCAAGGTGGCGCTGGCGCTGTTGACAGCCCTCAGCGCCGATCAGATTATTACCGGCATCATCAGCGGCAACGCCGACCTGCTCAGCCAGGTGCCTGGCATAGGCAAGAAGACAGCCGCGCGTATAATTCTCGACCTAAAGGGCAAGCTGGAGAAAGGGTGGGAAGGCGAGGTAATTGCTGCAGTTACCGATTCCGACAGCGATGCCCTGGCCGCCCTCACCGGGCTGGGGTACTCCATCAGGGAGGCCACGCAGGCTCTGAGCGCTATTGCACAGACCGAGGGCATGAGCGTAGAGGACAGGGTGCGCCTGGCGCTTCAGCAGTTGGCCAAGAAATAACCTTTTTGTATAAGCTGAACCGGATTAGCTATAATTGTGCGCCGCCGCGGGATTTTGCCGCGGCGCCTCAGGGAGGGTGAAAGCCCTCCTTCCAGATAGCCCCTCCACCCTTTACACAGGAGGGAGGGGTATTTAAATAAGGGTTTGGTTTTTCGCCGTCTGAACTTATAATTAGATGACGATGCCTCCTTTCAAACTTGTTTCCGACTTTGGCATGATGGGCGACCAGCCGCAGGCTGTGGACGCCCTGGTGAGCGGTGTGGAAGCCGGCTACAGACACCAGACACTGCTGGGAGTGACGGGCAGCGGCAAGACCTATACCATGGCCAACGTGGTGGCCAGGCTGCAGCGGCCGGCCCTGGTGATGTGCCACAACAAGACGCTGGCCGCCCAGCTCGCCACGGAATTCAAAGAGTTCTTCCCGGAAAACGCCGTGGAGTATTTTGTCAGCTATTACGACTACTACCAGCCCGAGGCATACATACCCAGGACCGACACCTATATCGAGAAGGACACCGATGTAAACGAGGAGATCGACAAGCTACGCCACTCCGCCACGCGGGCCCTTTTGACCAGGCGCGACGTACTGATCGTGGCCTCGGTATCCTGCATATACTCGCTGGGGGAGCCCGAAGAGTACCAGGGCTTCGTGGTCAGCGTGGCGAAGGGGCAGAAGAT